>SKEI01000222.1_pt1 | contig 37366 bp, 30 predicted proteins | sample 4826701 | NCBI WGS metagenome assembly SKEI01 (sample SAMN11008813, study PRJNA524170) | human gut metagenome | biome: Human fecal sample; material: Feces; isolation source: fecal sample from pouch patient p2, p6, p7, p14 | host: Homo sapiens | place: Israel: Tel-Aviv | collected 2016-08-31 | reverse complement strand
AATCGCGCTGTGCTGATTGGCAGCTCTTACCCATGCCATCTGATCTTTCTCCTTATCCGGCAGTGGTTCTTTTTCTTCCAACTGTTTCAGAATCACTTCTTCCCGTTCCCTGGCTGCCTTGTCCACTTCCAGAAGATGCTCTCCAATGGTATCCTGTAAAAGCATCACCTGATACGTTGAATTTCGATGGTTCTTCAGATAATCTCTGCGTAAGAATCCATATTTGCCAAGCTGCACCATCTGCTCACCAGATTTATAGGTGAGGTTCGGAATCAGGTATCCATTTACATTTGTATAAGTCAGTTTCATATTCATAAGACCTCTCTTTCGTTTAAACTTTTATCTGTAACAGAACCAGATGTTCATGTTACGTCATTGCTACAAATCTTTCTTTCCATATTATTTTGAATCCAACCCGGGCAGATTTTCTTCAAAATCATGGCGGAAGTGCTTCGTTTCTGTGTTGGGAAAATGAACGGAAACACTTGATTTTACTGACTTTCTTCAATGTAACCTTATTATAACGTCCTCCCCCCACCCGATTAAGTCATTTGGCAACTTTTCCGATCCTTGCAAGGCTTTTGCACCACGACGGAGATAGGCTTTTAGTTTTTCGCCATAGAGGTAGGGATCTTTTCGGCGGGTGATTCCCCATTCCATAAGGAGGGCGGCTACACCGGTAACGAAAGGCGTGGAAAAGGAAGTGCCAGTGAAGGATGCATAGCCTCCACCAGAGCGGGGAGCATAGATATCAACACCGGGAGCGACAAGGTCGGGTTTTGGATAGGGGAGGGCACGACAGCCGCGGCCAGAGAAATCAGCATAGGTATTTTGACGGGCGTCGTAGGCGCCGACGCTGATCACGCGTCTGGCAGTGGCAGGGATTGTGAGGGTTCCCTGAGGACGTGGAAGATAGAAGGCTGTGCCTGGGTTTAGCGTTTTGCCACCTGGAAGCCACAGGAAATATTCCCCGTTTTTTATATTTCTTGCTGCTAAGATTATTTTCCACACACCGCTGTCTACATAGGGTCTTTTCCTATCCCGCGCCAGAAAATCCACATAAATCTCCTGCGTCACATGATATGGTGCCGGTTTTCCATAATAAATCAGAAGTTCCGTATTTCCCGCCTGCCAACGCTGGGCGCCCAGTGTTTCAAAAATGGGGCCAACACGCTCCCCGGCTGGATGTTCCAGATAAATTTCCATCTCATCTTCGTAATTTTTCCAAAGCTGCACATTCAAGGTTGGCTCAAAGGCACCAACTCCAAGTTCAATTTCCTGGATTTCACCTGGCGAAAGCTTTCCTCCGGTATGCAGAGCATCATTTCCATTGTTGCCCATTCCTACACAAATCACATTTTTCCCCATACCGGACACATTGTCCAGATAAGTTTCCAGCAGAGAATCGCCTCTGTGTGAGCCATAATTATTTCCAAAGCTTAAATTGAGCGCGATTGGTCTTCCAAGCCGTATAGCCTGCCGAACCAGATAATCTACACCTTGCATCAGCTCTGTAGTTCTTGGAAAAGAGTCCTGTCTTGGAATACCCATTTTCACAACCAGAAGGTCACTTTCATATGCCACACCCCGGTTCACTGCCCCACGGGAAAAATCGCTGCCAGCTGCCACTCCAAGCACAGCGGTTCCATGACCGCTTCCATCTTCAGACGGAACAAGGCGCCGCCCCTCCTGCACAGAGAGGGACAACGCCTCATTGATTTCCTCATTGGTATATTCAGTTCCTGTTGCATAGCCCTCCGGGGGATTACCGGGAATGCTCTGATCCCACAAACGCAGAATCCTGGACTTTCCATCTGCTGTAAGAAATGCAGGATGCCTGTAATCCACCCCGGAATCCACAATTCCGATCAACACGCCGCGCCCTGTCAGCTGCAGATTCCCCGGTTCATCGCGCTGTACCTGGGTAATACAGCTTGCCTCTTTCGAAAAAAGATCTTCAAAATACAGACGGGTGGGCTTTTCTATAAATTCTATCTGGGGACGTCGGGAATATTCTTCCAGCATACTTTCAGGAAGCGTCACAATGGCATACCCGCCAAGGAGAGGAACCACGGAAATTCCGGATCCACCAAGCAACGCCTCAACAGAATCACCCATTTCACTATACTTCACAATAATTTCCCACTTTCGTGTCTGCTTCTCATACCCCACATTCAGATTTCGGGATTTCTCTCTTTCCTCTTCTGTGGCATCCAGCGCAAGGTTCAAAAGATTATCCAGCTTCTGATCTGGCATATTTCCTCCATTTTGCAGCATATGCATACTCAGAATATACTTATCTTTAATTTACGCCAACCCGTTTTAAATAATACCTCAGCCTTCCTATTATATTTCAGAGCGTGTTTGAAAATCATTCCCACCATCTGTACTCCCTGCTTTATGGAAATTTTTTGCAGAAAGCCTTTTTCAAACACGTTCTAAACCCTCTGTAGATTTTCAAATATCAGTTATTTTTCCTCTACTTTCACCTTTTTCAGCAGAAAAACCATCACCAGCAGCACCACTGGGAAAATCAGACCTACGCCCATACCCACGCGGATATTATCTCCGGCATTCTGGGTGACACGGCCGACAATTCCAGGGCCTATACTGCCCCCAAGATCTCCTGCCATGGCAAGAAGAGCGAACATGGCAGTTCCACCTGCCGGGAATTTCTTAGAGGAAATACTGATGGTTCCAGGCCACATGATTCCAACGGAAAATCCGCAGACAATACAGCCGATCAGTCCTGCTGCCGGATTTGAGGACAGAGATGCAAGAAGATAGCAGAATACGCATAAAATTCCGGATCCTGCCATAAATTTCATCAAGTCCATTTTATCTCCGTATTTTCCAAAGATCACACGGCTGATTCCCATCGTAATGGCAAACATGCAGGGGCCGGCCAGGTCTCCGATGGTCTTTGACAGTCCAAGTGCCGCCTCTGCATAGGCAGATGCCCACTGGGACATGGACAGCTCTGATGCCCCTGAACACACCATCAGACACACGGCAATCCAGAATACAGGCTTACAAAACAGTTCCCTGATCTTCATGCCTTCCCCTTCATCCACCAGATGTTCGATGGGACAGGTGACAAAGTTGTAAACATTAACTGCCGGAACGATTGCCCACAAAACTGCCAGCCACTTCCAGCTGTCCATTCCAAAAACTGCGAAAAACAGGGTGGAAACTGCAATGGTTCCCACAGAGCCCCAGCAGTAGAAGGAATGAAGAAGACTCATGGTCGCCTCTTTGTTTTCGAAAGGACATGCTTCCATAATAGGACTGCAAAGCACTTCAATCAGTCCGCTTCCAACAGCATAAACAATAACGCTGATGATAATTCCCACAAAAGGATCTGGCAAAAGCTCCGGAAGAAATGCCAGCCCCACCAGTCCTAAAGCGGAACTGATCTCAGAGGTTACAATACACACGCGATATCCGATTTTGTCCACAAATCGGGCACAAAACAAGTCAACCAGCAGCTGGGTAAAGAAAAAGCAGGTGGAGATCAGTGCAATATTTCCAAGGGAAATATGATAATCTGTGTGAAATTTCAGAAACAGCAAAGGTGCAAAATTTGCTGCTATAGCCTGGGTGATAAAGCCCATATAACAGGCTCGTTTGGTTTTCTGGTAATTTGGCATGATTGGTTCTCCTTTTTTTCTTCTTTAAAGAAGATTTTTGTCTTATTGGATTATATTATATTTAAATGTGTTTTTCATTGGATTATTTCTGATTTTTATTGTATAATATCGTAAAAACATTAATTTTCTATTTTTTCGGGGCACTTCCCAGAGCGGTTCGAAAAAGGTTTTCTGCAAAATATACCGCAAAGTGGGACGAGCAGATTGCGGGAATGATTTTCAAACAGGCTCCAGGTCTCGATTTGAGGATAAACAAGATATGAAAGAAACCAACGTATATACCAAAATTATTACCGACGAAAATTTAATGGAGACCATTCCCCACGGAAGCCAGGACTATCCCTTTCGCTACTATTATGAGCATTTAGCCCAATTTGATTTTAACTGCATAGACTGGCACTGGCATACGGAGCTGGAATTTGTGTATATTCAATCCGGAACCGTAACTGCATGGATTGGGGAAAAACAGCTGGAGCTGCCAGCTGACAGCGGCATTTTTATTAATTCCAAATTCCTTCACCGTTTTTCCTCTCCTGTGGATGCTGTCATCCCAAACTTTCTCTGCATGCCCTCTTTCCTTGCAGCTACAGACAGCTATATCTACCAGAACTATGTAAAGCCTATCGTTACATCGAATATTCCTTTTTGGATTTTTTGCAGAGAGATTTCCTGGCAGGCCAGAGTTCTCGATCTTATGAAGCAGATTTTTTCTGCGCAGACTTCCGGTTCTTCCTGCCATCTTCTGACCTCTGCCCTTATGCAGCAGCTCTGGCTGGAAATATACGAACATACAGACCTTTCCACTTCACCGGAAATCACTGGACAGTTCTCTGTAAACCGCGCAAGGCTCCAGCTGATGATGCAGTTTATTCACGAAAATTACAGAAAAAATCTTTCCTTGGATGAGATTGCTGCACAGTCTATGATTAGTAAAAGCTCTGCCTTAAACCTTTTTCGGCGCTATCTTTACATCACGCCGGTCAATTATCTCATAAACTATCGGCTGAAACAGGCTGCCCTTCTGCTTTCCCATACAGAGAAAAAAGTCAGCACCATTTCAGCCGAAACCGGTTTTCACAATGTAGATTATTTTTGCAGAGCTTTCAAAAAGCACTACCAGGTGACACCTGGGGAATATCGAAAAGAAAAGTGGGATAAATAGCTGTTATTTGTTATTTTTACATTTCGCATTCAGTGCATTCACAACAGCGTCATAAAGCGGTTTCGCCTGCGGTGCAGCCCCAAGCAGCTCTGCCACTTCATAAACACCATATGCGGTTGCATACAGGCGGACTTTCTTTACCTTTTTATCAAGTACAAATGTCTTTCCAAATACCGGGAACGTGTGATCAAGGTAACAGAATCCTTATTCTCCCAGAGACACAGTCTGGCTCATGAGTGGTCACCTCCATCTGGTAATTTATTTAAACTCAGTTTAGCATGTTGCCATATGTAAAACAAGTTAGATCGTCACATAAAGATAATTGAACACCAGCTTTCTCTGATACTCATAATACTTCGCCTTTTTCTTGATCATTTCCATTACAGCACGGTCAACCTCGTCACCGCGAAGGTCGAAGGGATTGTAGGAATTGACATTATCCCGGATCCGCAGGATGCATTCACCGTTGTTGTCCATTACTTTTACGGATACATAATATTTCTTATCTGTTTTGCCGATACCAAATTTCATAATATTCAGAAGCAGCTCCTCCACGATCAGATGGATAAAGAAGGACTGTTTAAAATCAAGTTCCCATTCATCGCACAACCCTTCCAGATTCTGGGACATTTTTTCCATACTGCCTTCCTCGATGGGATAATATTCCTCAAAAACCCGGTTGGTAAAACTGTATTTTTCTTTTATGTAATCTTTTATTTTTCCAAATATCTGTATTGCAAAAACCAGCAGCAGGCAAACTCCCTCACTTATTACATACACAAGCGCAAGCCCTACGATTCCCTTTTTATCAATCAGAAAAAATCCAGCCGCCAGCATGAGAACAAAGTTGCGTAAAACAGATAACCCGGAAGCATATCTTGTCTTTCCTATTGTTTGCCAGAAGGACGTGGTTACCACATTCACTCCTGCCAGAGCCACGCTTAATGCATAAATACGAAATGCGGTCGCTGCTGTTTCCAGTGCCGGACCATCATTCAGACCGAAGAATATCAGTATGTTTTTTGCCCCGGCTGCAAAAAACAATGCCATAATCATTCCTGCTGCTGCAACAATCCGCAGTCCATCGTGATACACCGCCAGCATTCCTTTCCAGTCCTTCTCTCCGCCTAAAATGGAGATAACCGTAGAAGCAGCAGCTCCGGCACCGTCAAACATAGCCCCCGGAATGGTACTCATGGTATAAATAACACCAAATACAGCCACAGAAAAAGTGCCATTTTCTGAGTTTCCCTTTAACAGCATAGTATTAAACACCAGCATAACCACCGCCTGAAAAATAAATGCAGAGCCTACGCCAAATCCATTTTCCACATATTCTTTGATCTCATTTCCTGTAGGAATGTGAAAATGAAAGCTTAAAAGCGCCTGCTTGTTCCAAAAATGAGTAAGCAGAATCAGAGTTCCTACTGTTTCCGCAATACATAAAGACGCCGAAGCCCCAACAAGTCCCCAGTTCAGCACTTTCATAAATAACAGATCCAGGCTTAAATTGGTGACAATAACGCCAGCAGAAGAAATGGCAGCCAGCTTTGGTGCTCCGTCTGTCCGCACTGCTATGGAAAGAATATTATACACTACATAAATCGGGGCAAAAGCAAATACCACAGTCAGATACTGCAGTGCCTGTGGCAAAAGCTCCGGTGTGGCACCAAGCAGACTGCATAATGCGCTGCGAAATACGAGCGATGCTGCTGCGAAAAGCACACCTGTTATCAGTCCTGCACTTAATACGGAGCCGAAAACCCGATTTGCACCTTTCAGATCTGCTTCACCAAGTTTTTTCCCAATTAAGACGCCTGCACCGCCGCCTAAGGTGATTCCCATAAGTAGATAAAGCAGAAATACCGGTGTTGCAATGTTCGCCACAGCCAGGCCGGTACTGCCTATAAAATTTCCTACCAGAGTAGCATCCACAAGGGTGGATACGGTAACCCCAAGAGAAGAACATACTCCCCAGAATAAAAAGGTTCTGTATGCACTTTTTGCATAGTTTGTTTCCATATAATTTTCCTCCTGCCCATCACTTCCCAATAATAAAATTATATCGTTCATTTCTGTTTAAAACAATACTATTTTTATATGAAAGTCAGCTGTTCCGCGCCTATGGCACTCCCACAGCTGCCGACCGCATTCGTAATCCGGGCTATCGCCCTACTTACTCATACGGTCTAGCCCGTCCGATACCCAAGAATTCGCTGATGCAAGCATGGCTCATTCTTGGTTGCCGTCCAGGACTTTCATAGCAAGTAAAAAAACGAGCCATCCTCCACAAACGCAGATTCCTGCATTCATGGTTCGGACGGCCCGTGTAATTTTACCGAATAAAGTAAGTCCCCTGCTGGGGTTGCGAATATCCGCTTGACTTTTTAGATTTCAGCTAATTTCAGCAGATCCGGAATCTTGGACTCCCAGCCAAGTGCCATGATATGAACACCCTGGCAGTATGGCTTGCACTCTTTGATAATACGTGCAGCGATCTCAACACCGGTAATTCCAGCTTTTGTCTTTTCTTTGTCAGCCTTCAGTTCCTCAATCATCTCATCCGGAACATGAATGCCGGCAACATTGTTATTCATGAATTTCGCCATTCCAGCGGACTTCGGAATAATAATTCCAACCTGTACAGGTTTTCCGAACTGTTTTGCTTTTTCCATAAATTTGATAAATTTCTCCGGCTCAAATACAGCCTGTGTCTGGAAATAATCAGCACCAGCAGCAACCTTTCTCTCCATCTTCGCAAGCTGTGCATCAACGGAATCACTGCATGGAGACACAACAGCACCCTTGGAGAATTTCGGAGGCTCTCCAACAAGCTGGTTTCCGCCAAGATCCACACCGGACTCCAGAAGCTTCACTGTGTGAAGAAGGGATACGGAATCAAGGTCGAAGACCGGTTTTGCCTGTGGATGATCACCCATCTTGGTATGGTCACCAGTAAGGCAGAGAATATTGTCAATACCGAACATAGCTGCGCTGAGAAGATCAGACTCCAGAGCGATACGGTTTCTGTCACGGCATGCAAGCTGGAAAATGGGATTCATGCCTGCATCTTTAAGAACCTTACACATTGCAAGAGATCCAAGACGCATAACAGAAGACTGGTTATCTGTTACGTTAACTGCATGAACACCTGTAAGGTATGTTTTGGCTTCTTCTACCAGCTCATCTACATGGATTCCTTTCGGCGGTCCTACTTCTGCTGAAACTGCAAATTCACCACGATCGAATAATTCTTTCATTTTCATATTATATTTGCTCCAATCATTAAAAATTTAGGATTAACCTGTTATTTCACTTCATCATCTGTAGCAAAATTGTGGATCTGTGTCGGGCATTTCAGCACATCAAGGCGTCCAATCTCTTTCAGGCGTCTGTAAATACGCTCCCATCCACACTCCATTTCGCTGTCCACTTCGCATTTTCCATTCTTGGAACCGCCGCACTGACCATTCACAAGGCTCTTGGAACATGCTGTGATCGGGCAGATTCCACCTGTCAGATTCAGATAACACTCACCGCACTGATCGCATTTATATTCTAATGGTGTCACTCCCTGGAATCCTGGTACCGGATATGTATCACAGGCAGCACAGACTATCTTATCTTCCAGATATTCAGAAATTGTCTGCACACCAACACCACAAGAAAATACAAGAACCATATCTGCTTCCTGAATTTTGCTCATATGTTTCTGAAGACGCAGCTCCATATTTTCCGGATTACAAATATAATCAGTAGTCATAATTCCTGTCACATTTCCTTCAGCGGAAAGCTCCTTCTGAAATTCAACAGCTTCTTTTTCCGGAAAATGAACCTCTTTACATCCATGACAGTTAATAATGAAAACTTTCTTTCCGGCTGTCAGTGATGTGATTGCTTCTTTTGCTTTTAACTGGGTAATCAACATATCACTTCATCCCCCTTACTGCATTTTTTCCGGCTTTAATACTGTCGATGATCGGAATCTTGGAAGAACAGATATACTGACAGCATCTGCACTCAACACAATCCATAACGTTCATGTCTTTCATGCCCTGCCAGTTCTCGTCTTTGGCATATTTTACAAAATACAGCGGAGACAGTTCCATCGGACAGACATCTACACAGCGTCCGCATTTGATACATGGCTGCTCTTTTGTCTCATCTGTATCAATTGCAATGATACCGTTGGAGCCTTTCATCATAGGTACATCCAGTGTATTCAGAGGGAATCCCATCATAGGTCCACCCATCTTAACCAGAACATCCTCATCTGTAAATCCACCGCAGTAGTCGATCAGCTCTCTTACACTTGTACCAATTTTGATGATAAAGTTTCCAGGATTCTTGATCTTCTCGCCTGTAACAGTGGCAACACGCTCAATCAGAGGCATTCCTGTCTGGATTGCGTCTGAAATTGCCTTTACTGTACTGATATTATCTACTACAACACCAACATCTGCCGGAAGACCGCCGCTTGGAACAATTCTGCCCATAACACGCTTGATCAGAGTTTTCTCAGCGCCCTGTGGGTATTTGGTTCTGGCAACAAATACTTCCATATCTCCGATATTGGCAACTTTTTCCTGCATTAATTCAATGGCATCCTGCTTGTTATCCTCAATAACAATGATACCCTTCTGGGCACCGGTTGTCTTAAGAACTGCTCGCAGACCAAAAATAATATCATCTGCATACTCAAGAAGTACTCTGTGATCGGCTGTCAAAAGCGGTTCACATTCGCATCCATTGAGAAGGATGGTATCAACTGGTTTCGCCGGTTTCAGCTTGACACAGGTCGGGAAACCTGCACCACCCATACCAACGATTCCTGCTTCACGAATGATATCAATGATTTCATCCGGAGTAAGCTTGTCAAGGTCTCCATGTGGCTGTACGGATTCGTGCAGAGTATTTTTTCCATCCGATTCAATAACAACAGCCATCACTTCACTACCTCTTGTGCCGTGCATACGAGGTTCAACAGCAACTACTGTTCCGCTTACGCTGGAATGTACAGGAGCGCTGATGAATCCGGCAGCTTCGCCGATCTTCTGACCGACTTTTACTGTATCACCAACCTGAACGATGGGATTCGCCGGAGCACCCAGATGCTGAGACATGGAAATTACAACCGTCTTCGGATCCGGGAACTTCTTAAGAGCAATGTGCTCACTGAATTCCTTGCGCTCTGACGGATGAACACCACCATAATAACCATCCAGTCTGTTTTCTCTGATTGATTTCACATAATCATTGATCACCTTGAAATTAACCTTGGAGAAATCACGAACCTGTACGGGCTGATTAAGGAATTCTTCCAGACGTCCCTGTTTCGCCAGTCTCTGGTAAATTTTCTCCCATGCACAGTCCTTATTGGGATCTACTTCGCACTTTCCATTCTTTGCTCCTCCACACTGACCATTCACAAGACTCTTGGAACAGTCAACGATGGGACAGACACCACCGGTAATATTCAGATAACACTGTGCACATGCATCACAGCTCTTCTTGGTAAGTGCCATGCCATGATGACCTCTGTAGTTAAGGGTATTGCTTGCAGCAACAACCGGCTTACCTGCCAGATCCGCAACAGTCTGAATACCAAGACCACAGGAAATTACTACCACATTTTCTGTTCCTTCCGGAAGCAGATCCTGCAATTTTCTTTCTGTGTGCATTTTATTGCATAAGAAATCAACTTTCGCACTACCTGTGACAGTCTTTCCCTGCTCCTTTGCAAACTTCAGGAATTCATCGCAATCCGGTTCCTCAACCGTCTCAAATTCCTTAAAGCACTTATTACAGGCAATCACAAACAGGTTGTCCTTGCCGCTCAGCACTGATGCAAGCTCATCACTGCTTTTCAGCTTGTACTTAGTATAATTTTCCAATTGCTCACCTTCCTTATAATAGAAATTATATTCTTATACTATCTGTTCTTATCCGTTCCCTCCACAAAAAAACTTATAAAAGCAGATAAATAAGTTACTGTTTTTTTCCTATATAATATAACATAAACTGACTATTTTATCCAGACTTTGTAACTATTCTTAACCATACTGTTTTTATTTTTTACAAAATCATTCCTGGATGTGTTATAATTGGGATATCTGTTGAATAACCGTTAATAAAGATACTTATGAGGTGTAATATTTATGAGATACAAAGATGAATTCCATATCGCATCCACAGCGGTTCTGCTTAGTATGGCTATGTTTGGAATTTCCGTAGTGGTTCCCAAGGAGAGCCGTGTTCCCACAGCCAAGACCACTTTGACAGAAGCACCGGAAACTGCAGCTGAACAGGCTGAACAGGCTGAATTTCCGATTTACAGCCAGGACAGCAACTATGACAGTTCTTACGATAGCAGCCAGAACGATACTTCTTATGACAGCAGCCAGGTAGACGGCAGCTATGATAATTCAGATACGGATTCCTCTGACAGTGGTCAGATTACTTATCCTACAGAAGATTCCGAAGACAGTTCAGGAAGCGACACTACCGATAATACCGATATTCCTGATTATACAGAGGATCCTTCAGAGGACTACGGAACAGAAGACAGCGGAGACCTTGATTATACAGAGGATGGCTCTGGTACCGGTTCCGATAATAGAGACAGCTCATCCGATACTTCCGGTCAGGATATTGAATACTATGAATAACAAAATCCCCGAAAATTTCGGGGATTTTGTTTTACCTGATCTTATTCAAAAATCCAAATGGTTCCTTATCTTCCAGAAAATGCATCAGCATATATGCCGTCATGATCGCTACATTCTCTTCCTTCAGAATCCGCTTCACTTCCTCGCGGTCCGCCAGAATCACTTCAATCTCTTCCGTATCTTCCTGTGCATTGGAACTGATTTCGCCGCTGGCATATCCATATACAGTCGCACAAGACTCGTCTGTCATTCCTACAGTAGTGAAATAGGGCTTCTGGTAAGCTTCTGCTACCGGAATGGGATCAAGCTTCAGTCCGGTTTCCTCGTACATTTCACGAATTGCGCCTTCATGGTAATTCTCATCTGGCTCTACCAGACCAGCTGGAAATTCATAAATATAATCGCCTAATGTATAACGATATTGGCGAATCAACACCACTTTGTCATGTTTTTCGCCATAAATGCTATAAATGATCACACCGTCCGGATTGTTCTTATGTGTCACCATTTTCAGGCTGTCTACATCTTTTGCACGGGAAGACACAAAATAGTTTACCGGGGTATTGTGCACACTGGTGGCTTTTACATTATAAAGGTTTACATAACGATTATCTGTCTGTTTGGTAATGCTGTTGATTTTTCCCATAGGAACCTCTTTTCGTCAGTTCTTGCTGTTCTGGTCAGAGGTCTCGCTAGAGCGTGTTTGAAAAAGGCTTTCTGCAAGATATGCGTCACAATTTGTGGGAGATTTTGTCCGGATAAGGGCGCCGTAACGGCTACGGCAACCGAATTCGGGCAAAATATACCGCAAAGTGGGGCGTGCAGATTGCGGGAATGATTTTTCAAACAGGCTCTAGATCTCACCAAGGAACAGAGAATCAGTCACCGCGAAGAATCACACGGATTCTTTTATAAATAAAGAACACGATCACTGAGGTTAATGTGTATTTGAATAAATTGAATGGTACAAGGATCATAATTGCAAAAGTAAGAAGGTTGGTTACACCGCTGTGTACTGCTGCACCCATTTCAATAAATGCCTGTACCGGCATTCCAAATGCCTTGCCGTATGCCGGAAGAAGTACAAATGCGTTTACAAAGCATGCAAGCACTGTGGTAAGAATTACACCTGCTGCCATACCTGCCACTGCGTGTGTTCTTGTCTTCTTATGCTGATAACGATAAATCAGTCCGGCTGGAACTACATAAGAACAGCCAAAGAGGAAGTTTGCCACATCACCAACGCCTGCTGTCATAGTTCCCTTGGTTACCAGATGTACCAGAATTTTCACCAGTTCAATCAATATACCTGCTACAGGTCCCATTGCAAAAGAACCGATCAGTGCTGGAATCTCAGAGAAATCCAACTGATAAAAGGACGGTGCCAGAAATGGCAGCGGTACCTCAAAATTCATCAACACACCTGCCACAGCACCTAACATCGCTACCTGGGCAATGGTTCTGGTACGGCTTCGCTCCATTACGTTTCCATTTTTGATTACTTGTTCGCTCATACTCATTGCTCCTTAAATTATAATATTTAAAGAAAATTTCTGCAAGTATGGGATTAAAATGTTACCAGTAAACAGTAACGGTTACTGTTCACTGGTAACGTTCCGCGAGGTGTTTTTTGTGAACAAAGTTCACAGAAAACCCGAGAATTGCCACGCGAAATCATGCGAATGCATGATTTCTGTGCATCGCGAAGCGTGTTACTGTGAACGGAGTGAACAGTAACCAGTAACGTTAAAATCACCACATAAAAAGCCCCGGAATCTCTTCCGGGGCAATGAGCACGTACAAAAAAATCAACCGATCTAAATATTCTGCGCGTTCTTCTCTCATCCAGACTTTACTGTCGGTTTTGGAATTTCACCAAATCAGCCGCCAAAGCGGGTCGCGGACTATACCGCCGGTAGGGAATTTCGATTTCCAAGGATTTCGATCACCCTGCCCCGAAGAAATTTTCTTTTCATGGTGGATTATACAATAGAAATAAGATAATTTCAATAGGAAATCTATTTGTACATCTATTTCATATTTTCTATTATATGATACCAGTGTCAAAAGGTCAAAAAGCCGTTCGTGCTTGCACGATAAGGCGTTTGAACTTGGGACACGCCAAATATGAGAAAGTAGCGATTTGCGCAGTAAATCAGCGGATTTCGAATATTTGGAGGATTGCGGGAGCAGCGTAGCTGCGGAGCAATCCGGGGTATCAAATGAGTGGCAAAAGACCTTTTGACACTCATATCATTATATATCTATTATCATTTGTCTTTATTTATCTCCACCACATGTACATCCATCTGCGGATACGGAATGGAAATTCCGTTGGCATCAAAAGATTCTTTGATTTTCTCATTGAGGCGCCATTTGATCTTCCAGTATTTATCGGTAGGCACCCAGACGCGAAGGCCCATGACTACGGCACTGTCAGCAAGTTCGTCTACAAAGACCAGCATGTCTTTGTCCGATTTGGTTCCGGGATCTTCCTGTAAAATGTGCTGCAAAAGCTTTTTTGCTTTCTTAATATCGGAATCATAGGAAATTTCCACTTTGATTTCCAGGTTACGCAAATTCTGCGCAGTTACATTGATAATGGTGCTGTTGGATAATTTTCCATTTGGAATGATTACGTGCTTATTGTCAATGGTGATCAGGGTCGTATAGAACATCTCAACCTTATATACGGTTCCCTCCGTTCCACCAGCCTGATCCTGTATAATATAATCTCCTACCTGAAAGGGCTTAAACAAAAGCAGCATAACACCGCCAGACAGATTCTCCAGACCGCCCTGCAAAGCAAGACCAATGGTAACGCCGGCAGTTCCCAGAAGAGCTGCTACGGAAGATTCCTTCACACCGAAATTAGTAGCTATATTAAAAATCAGAATCAGATACAGCAAAAATTTTCCAAAAGAACAGATGAACTGGGCAACCCCCATGTCTATGCCGGCCTTTTCCATGGAACGCTTCGCAACCTTCAGCAGCCACTTGATCAGCTTTGTTCCCACATAAAAAGCTACAATAGAAAGAACCACTTTCATTCCGAAGCCGATTAAATCCGGAATATGACCGTTAAAGTAAGCCTTAATCTGATCCCAGTTGGAGTTTACTTTATCCACTGTTTCCTGGACAGTCTCCTGAACTGCATTCTCTATAACCTGTCCTTCCAAATTCCCATCTCCTTTTTTCAGTCCTTTCCCACAAACAACTTTGTCCCTTGTTATCCAAAAACAATTTCGTCCACTCCGCTCAAAATCGCAAAAGCGGCAGGAACTAATACCCATTTAAAACAGGGCAATCTGGCCTGTTTTCCACCGGAAATTCATTTTGGAAGCAAATTATCCACCGTCTACTGCAAGACTCTCCACAGTATCAACTGCGCTGCCAGAATTAACGGCACACCCAGGCGAAATTTCCACTTTCTGGTTTTATGATGAAAAAACTGCATTCCAAGAAGAGCCCCAGCGGAACCGCCAATGGCAGCCACCGCAAGAAGCTGAGCCTCTGGGATGCGCCACTGTTTTCTGATGGCTTTCTGCTTGTCCATGCCGTACATCCCGAAGGCTGCGATATTAACTAAAACCAGATACACAACAAGCATATTTTCTAACATTTTAATCCAACTCTCTAATTCCTCTGCCAAACACGCTATAAAGCGTGTTTGAAAAAGGCTTTCTGCAAGGCAATGTCAAGAGAAGAGAAATAATGCTTTCCCTCTTCTCTTTATTTATTTAACCCTTTCATAGAAAGGCTGATCCGGTTCTTCTTCTCATCCACACCGAGAACACGAACCTCCACAACATCTCCGACGCTTACAGCTTCCAACGGATGTTTGATAAATTTTTCACTCATCTGGGAAATATGAACAAGTCCGTCCTGATGAACTCCGATATCAACGAAAGCTCCGAAATCGATTACGTTGCGGACAGTTCCTTTCAGGATCATACCCTCTTTCAGATCCTTAATATCCAGTACGTCTGTGCGGAGAATCGGCTTCGGCATCTCATCACGCGGATCTCGTGCAGGTTTCTCCAGCTCTTTTACAATATCCCTAAGAGTAATCTCTCCAATTTCCAGTTCATCTGCAGTCTTCTTGTAATCCCTGATCTGTCTGGAAAGTCCGGCAAGCTTGCCTCCTGCAATATCTTCAGCGGAATATCCCAGTTTCTCAAGAAGCCTGGAAGCCGCCTCATAGCTCTCCGGGTGAACGCTTGTCGCGTCGAGAGGATTGGAGCCGCCTGTAATACGCATGAAACCAGCACATTGCTCGAATGCTTTCGGACCAAGCTTCGCAACCTTCAGAAGATCTTTTCGGCTTGTGAAACGGCCATTCTCCTCACGGTAAACTACAATGTTCTTCGCAATAGCCTTGGAAACACCGGAAATATACTCAAGAAGGGAAGCCGAAGCAGTATTTAAATCCACACCTACTTTATTTACAGAATCCTCAACCACACCTGTCAGAGCCTCGCCAAGCTTCTTCTGGTTCATATCATGCTGATACTGCCCTACACCAATGGATTTCGGATCGATCTTAACCAGCTCAGCCAACGGATCCTGCACACGTCTTGCAATGGATGTGGCACTTCTCTGTCCTACATCAAAATTGGGAAATTCATCTGTAGCAAGCTTGCTTGCAGAGTAAACAGAAGCACCCGCCTCATTTGTAATTACATACTGAACCTTCGCTTCCGGAATCTCCTTCAGCATATCAACAATCACCTGCTCAGACTCTCTGGAAGCAGTACCATTTCCAACAGAAATCAGGGAAATGCCATACTTCTTGATCATAGCTTCTACCGTATCCTTCGCAGCGCGAATCTTCTTCTCGTTAGTAGGGGCAGTTGGATAAACAACTGTGGTATCCAGAACTTTTCCAGTAGGATCTACAACAGCCAGCTTACAGCCTGTACGGAAAGCCGGATCCCATCCAAGGACAGTCTGTCCGGCGATTGGAGGCTGCATGAGAAGCTGCTCCAGATTTTTGCCAAATACTTTAATAGCTCCGTCCTCTGCCTTCTCAGTCAAATCACTTCTGATCTCGCGCTCGATTGCAGGAGCGATCAGACGCTTGTAACTGTCCTCTGTCACTTCTTTCAGAATTGGTGTAGTAAATGGATTGTCGCGGGTGATCACCTGCTTCTCAAGGTAACGGAGAATATCTTCTTCTGGTGCAGCTACCTTGATAGTGAGGAATTTCTCTTTCTCACCACGGTTCAGCGCCAGCACACGATGTCCAGCCAGTTTCTTCACCGGCTCCTCAAACTCATAATACATCTCATATACAGACTGTGCCTCCGGATCTTTTGCCGTAGAACTGATGGTTCCTTTTTTTGCGGTAAGGTCACGGATGTGGATTCGATAATCTGCCTCATCGGAAATATGCTCTGCAATAATGTCCTTTGCACCAGCAATGGCATCTGCCACAGAAGCAACCTCTTTTTCCTCTGAAACAAAGGCTTCTGCTTCTTCCTCGATGGACTTGCCTGTCATCTGAAGCATAATAATATTTGCCAGCGGCTCCAGACCTTTTTCCTTGGCAATTGTTGCCCTGGTACGTCTCTTCGGACGGTATGGACGGTAAAGATCCTCTACTACTACCAGTGTCTGTGCTGCCAGGATCTGTGCTTTCAGCTCTTCTGTCAGTTTTCCCTGATCCTCAATGCTGGAAAGAACCTGATTCTTCTTGTCTTCCAGATTTCGAAGATAAGTCAGTCTTTCGTTCAGGTTACGAAGCTGCTCATCATTTAAGGTTCCGGTAGCTTCTTTTCTATATCGTGAAATAAAAGGGATGGTGTTTCCCTCATCGATCAATTTAACAGCAGCTTCTACCTGCCATTTCTGCACCCCAAGTTCCTGGGTGATTACCTGTAAAATATCCATTTTTTCAATCTCCTCTTGTTGCTTGTATTTCTAATTTCTGTAACCGTCATTATTTTCTGTATCATATCCGTTTCCAGAATCATTGGTCCAGTTATGAAAGCCGCCGTCAGCAGTTCCATCTCCTGGCAGTCTGTAGTCCAGTTCCCCATCCAGATCCCGATAAAATGCCACCATGGACATTTCCATATAAGGCATGATCCAGAAAAGTGCAATATAGAACGTGAACACAGATAATAACAAAAGCGGGATAAAGCTGAGATTCAGCTTCACATATCTCCAGATATTTCCCTTCATCAGCCTTGCGCTCTCTTTCAGTGCCTGGATTCCTCCAAGCTCTGTGTCATCCGCCATGAGAAAGTAGGTCATGGCAAATGGAAGGGAAATAAGAAAATTCAGCAAAGTGCTTACAGCCAGCAGTCCCAGAGTCATGGAAAGCCACTGGATCTGGGAATCCACAGTCAGTCCCGGATCTGTGGTAAAGCTCACATAATAGTAAGGGATTGCTGTGACCAGCTGGATCAGCGCCAGCACAAAGCCTGCAACGATCACCCTGTCTGGCTGGTTTTTGAAAAAGTAGCCCAGATCTCCCAGAGAAAACTCCTTTCCCCTGGAAATATTCAAAAGCATATACCCCAGACCAGCGGAAATGATCCCCACGATCAGTGACACCACCAGCATAAATACTTCACTGAGAACCAGATCCAGCGCGGATGTGCCAGAAAATAAATTGGTAGAAAGGATTGTTCCTAAAGTATTCAGACCATACACTGCCAGAAGCCCAAGGATCACAGTTCCAACATGTCCCTGCAATGCCTTTTTTGCCTGCAGTTTGATTTCCTTCGTACTTCTTTTTTTCATAATCATCATTCTCCTTTGCAGTGAAACAGCAGGCCGGGATTCTGATGCATCCCGGCCAGATATATTGCAGCACCATTTCGCTGTTTTCACTTTTTGCTCCATTAAGCCATGCCAGTTGTTCCCAATATAGCATTCTTCCATCTGACATCTGTAATTTTTTAATTACGCCGTTCTCTTGTTTCCCCAGAAAAACAGCGCTACCGTACCAGGACCTGTATGGCTTCCGATGGTAGTTCCGATGTTATTGATCTCAACCTTCCCATTTAATTTCGGGAAACGCTCTTCCACCAGCCTTGCCACTTCCCTGGCATCCTCTATACATGCGGACTGGGAAATATAACATTTCCCACTATAGTCAAGTCCGCCCTCAGCGTACTCTTCCATTTTGTCTACAACAGCCCGGATCACCTTTTTCTTGGTACGGATCTTAAATCTTGGGATCAGTTTTCCCTGATCATCCATATTCAGCAGCGGGCAGATATTCAGCATCGTGCCGAAAAAGCCGCTGGCCTTGGAAATACGGCCTCCTCTGATATAAAACGTAAGATCTGTGGAAAAAAACCAGTGATGCAGGTTCAGCTTGTGTTCCTCCGCCCAGGCATGAACCTCCTCAATGGGTCTGCCCTCATCCCGAAGGTCTGCAAGTTTATCCATAAAAAGCCCATATCCGGAGGATGCTCCCAGAGAATCCACCACCAGGATCTTACGCCCCGGATATTTTTCCTCCAGATCCGCTTTTGCAACGTTAGCTGAATTGATAACGCCAGAAATTCCTGAAGACAGGCAGACATGGAGCACATCTTTTCCCTCTTTCAGAAATCCTTCGAAATATTCTTCGAATTCATCTGCATTTACCTGGGAAGTCTTGGTGGATGCACCATCCTGCATGGCCTTATAAAATTGGTCAAATGGCATAGACTGTCCCAGATCATCTGCATATTCTTTTCCATTTAGTTCATAATGAAAGCAGATATAGGAAATATTTCTTTTCTCAAAATGTTCTTTCGTAAGGTCTGCTGTGGAACAGCAGCTGATCACATAGTCGCTCATATTTCCCTCCTGTTACTAATTTTGCAAAACCTCCAGATCGGGTTCTCCCTTATTCTGGAAGAATTTCATTTCTGTACGCAACACTTGCCACTGTATCCGGATCCTCATCCTTGTTAAACCAGAACTGTGCCCGGTTGTCAATCTTGGTATCTGCAGTCTTATAAATATTCAGGTAATCTCCGTCCTCATCACACGCATAGCCTTTTTCCTCTGCAGCTGCGATCAGGTCCGCCTTCTTCGCACCCAGGGTAAATCCACCGGAAAGAGTAAGGGTAAGAGCATCACTGTCGTAATTGCCTACCTCAAGCTCCCGTACAAAACAGTTCTCGATGGCAGTTGCATCCTGGGTAAAATTGTAAACACTGAAATGCACACTCTGGTTATTCTTCATCATGTCTACAAATTCCAGATCCCGGCCAGCCACATAAGCGCCATCTTCCACATCCTGAAGCTCCCAGCCATTCTCAAGGAATGCAGACACCGGAGCCGGAAGGGAATAAAGATCTCCGCAGAATTCCAACTGTGGAGCCAGCAGATCATCTCCCAGCTCAGTAGGAGCGGTATAGGAAGATACGATTTCTGGAACTTCCTCGCTTACACTTCCCTTGTCATATCCTTCTGGCTCTACGAAGTTACGCATATCTACCTGCTTCAGAGTATTGTCATCCTTATATACATAGAAATGAACTTCCTCGTAATAATCTTTCGAGTAGGAATACTTGGTATACAGGTCTCCCTCGTAAGTATCGCTTGGATCACCATAAGCAGCTTTGATATCATCAAAATTGGATTTTCCCATTACGATTCCGCCAGGCAGTTCTACAGGAGTAGCCGCCACATCAAAATCATAGCTTGCATCAATATCAATTCCTGCTACCAGACACTGGTTTAATGGCAGCTGGTTGATTCCAAGATTGATCACATCTACGGAAACGCGGTCGTCCCCTTTGTAAAAACTGATGGAACCATAGGAATTGGTTCCAACGCCCATCTCCGGGTCCTCGTTCTTGCCAAGTGTCCAGTCTGCTGCAAAATCCTGGTAATACATAGGGAACTGGTAAACCTTATCCCCGATCTTCACCTGAAAATCGTACAGGCTGTCGGACAGCTCTGTAACCGTTTCTGCACCAGCCTCAGGCTCATCAGCAGCCTCTCCTGCTGCCTCTGTAGTTTCGGCTTCCTGTGCCTCTGCATAAGCCGCGGACGGAACCGCACACAGGCACATTGCTGTAAAAAGCACTCCCAATACTTTTCTTTTCATACAGAAATTCCTCCTTAGAATGTATATTTGATCAGTCGGCAAGGCCGAAAGCATCGTGTACTGCATTCATAGCCCGGATTCCGTCTTTTTCGTTGATAAGGACGGTAATACGGATTTCAGATGTGGAGATCATATTAATGTTTACGCCTTCATTGTAAAGGCTCTCAAACATCTTGGCAGCCACGCCAGGATTGCTGAGCATACCGGAGCCAACAATGGAAAGCTTGGCGATATTGCGCTCAGAGTGAAGCTCCTTGAAGCCAAGGCGCTCCTGGCTCTCCTCCAGAGTAGCAACTGCATCATCCAGATCATCCTTATTTACTGTAAAAGAGATGTCCTTTGTTCCTGCACGTCCGATAGACTGCAGAATAACATCTACATTAATATTCTTCTTTGCAAGGGTATCAAACACCTTAAATGCAACACCTGGCACATCACGAAGTCCCAGCACTGCAATTCTTACAGCATCTGTATCCAGCGCAACACCGCTGATCAGCATTCTTTCCACGCTAACTACCTCCTTCACTACCGTTCCTTCACTGTTATTCAGGCTGGAGCGGACCACAAGGGGCACTCCGTATTTCTTCGCCATTTCCACAGAACGGTTGTGAAGTACACCCGCTCCTGACGTTGCCAGATCCAGCATCTCATCGTATGTGATTTCTTTCAGCTTTCTGGCATTTGGAACCTTACGCGGGTCGGCTGTGTAAACGCCGTCCACATCTGTATAAATCTCACATGCATCTGCATGAAGTGCTGCTGCCAGTGCCACTGCAGTGGTATCAGAGCCGCCTCGTCCCAGAGTGGTGTAGTCATCGTATTTATATACGCCCTGGAATCCGGTAACAATTACGATTCTGCGGGCATCCAGCTCCCGGCGGATACGCTCTGTATCGATTCTTTTTAATCTTGCACTCTGATGGCTGCTTGTGGTATGCATGGTCACCTGAAAGGCATTCAGGGAAACCGCCGGAACGCCCAGCTTGTGCATTACCATTGCCATCAAGGATACGGACATCTGCTCACCGATGGTAAGGAGCATATCCATCTCACGCTTCGGAGGCTTGTCGTCCATATCATGAGCCATACGGATCAGCTCATCTGTATATTTTCCCATGGCGGACAAAACCACCACCACGTCATTTCCTTTTTTATATTCTTCGATACAACGGTTGGCAACATTATACATTCTCTGTTTGTCCCCAACGGAAGTACCGCCGAATTTCTTAACTATCAGCATAGTTTTTCCTTTCACGCTGTCAGTTTTATTTTTATCTGCGCATACAGACAGTTTCGCGCAACTGCCCATTACCTGAATAACTGCGGCTTCATGTTATCAGTCTTTCACACGGATCATGCCCAGAACATTCTCTCCAAGCGCTTTCACACGCTCTTTGTACTCGCCCTGTGTCATAAGTCTGGTAATAAAACCAAATTCTTCCGGAAGGGAATCCGGCTCGATCACAGCCTCAACCTTACCAAAAGCCTTATCCACTTCATCCAGGGAAGTATCCTTCACACGTACAAAGAAACGGCCTTCTACAGAATCCGGCTCCATCAGGGTCATCTCTTCATTGCTCCAGTTATTTGGAATGGTATCATGAAGATGCTTTGCAGCCTCCACAACGTCTGCTACAACTGCACTTGCAGTAGGAAGCTTGCCGGCTCCGCTTCCATAGAACATGGCATCGCCAAGCATGTTTCCATGTACAAAAATACTGTTGAACACTCCCTTTACGCCATAAAGAGGATTCTCCTGTCCTACAAGGAAAGGTGCTACAAGTGCGTAGAAGGAATCGTCTCCCAATTTCTTGCTTGTGCCAAGAAGCTTGATGCTTCTGCCCATTTCTCTTGCGTATTCCATATCCTCTGGTGTGATCTTTGTAATTCCTTCTGTATAAACATTTTCAAAATTCAGGAATTTTCCATATGCCAGAGAGGAAAGAATGGCAATCTTACGGCATGCGTCCTGTCCTTCCACGTCAGCGGTAGAATCAGCCTCTGCGTAGCCTTTTTCCTGAGCCTCTTTCAGAACAGTATTGAAATCAGCGCCTTCTGTGATCATCTTATCCAGCATATAGTTGGTAGTTCCGTTCAGAATTCCGCTGACCTCATCAATCTCATCTGCGGTAAGAGAACCGTTGATGGCACGAATAATCGGGATTCCACCGCCGCAGCTTGCCTCGAAAAGGAAGTTGATCTTTTTCTCTTTTGCAATTTCCATAAGCTCAGGACCGTATTTGGCAACCAGAGCTTTATTTGAGGTACACACACTCTTGCCGGCTTCAAGTGCTCTTTTTGTAAAAGTATAGGCAGCACCGGTTCCTCCCATTACTTCTACTACAATTTTAACTTCCGGATCGTTTACGATCTGCTCAAAGTCATGAACAAGAATCTCTTCTACCGGATCTCCAGGGAACTCACGAAGATCCAGTACATATTTGATCTTAATCTCCTCCCCGGCTCTTTTGTTAATCAATTCATGATTGGTGCGGATGACTTCTACTACACCGCTTCCAACTGTGCCATATCCTAACACTGCAATATTTATCATCTGTCCGTTACTCCCTGCCTAAAATTTTTAAATAATGGATTCCTTCCATCTGTTCAATGTCATCCACCATTGCCTCAGCATCCCCTTCTCCCTGAAGGATCTGCACACTTAAGGTAAGAGTGGCAATACCACTGATGGGAATACTCTGATGTATGGTCAGAATATTGCCATGGTTTTCTGCAATAGCCCGAAGAACATTGGATAAAATTCCCGGCTCATCATCCATCTGTATAATAAATGTGATGGTCTTTCCCTTGGCTTCCTCGTGGAAGGGAAAAATATCATCTTTATATTTATAGAAAGAGCTTCGGCTGATTCCCACAGCGTCTGCAGCTTCCTGAACCGTAGCTGCCCGCTTTGATTCCAGAAGCTTCTTCGCCGCAACTACATTCAGAAGCACCTCTGGCACAGCCCGCTCTTTTACTACAAAATATTTATTCTTATCTGTTGTCTTTGGCATCCTGCATTTCCTTCCACTTTCACTGCGCCCTGCAAATCTCTGCCATTACAGCCGCTGTATCCAGACATAATCCGGAAACTGGCCTTACCCTGTTACCGTTCACTCCGTGAACAGCAGCATGCTTTTACTGCTGTTCTGCAGGTCTCTTCGCAAGCGCGATCCATTTCAGATATGCATTAATAAAGATATCAATGGCACCATCCATAACTGCATCTACATTTCCGGTTTCTTCATTAGTACGGTGATCTTTGACCATGGTATATGGCTGCATAACGTAGGAACGGATCTGGTTGCCCCAGCCGATATCCGTTACTTCACCTCGGATTCCGGAAAGCTTGGCTTCTGCTTCCTGCTGTTTCAGAAGATATAACTTCGCCTTCAGCATCTGCATAGCCTTATCTTTATTCATATGCTGGGAACGCTCATTCTGACACTGTACCACGATTCCTGTTGGGAAATGAGTGATACGGATAGCGGATGAGGTCTTGTTGATATGCTGTCCGCCGGCACCACTGCTTCGGTAGGTATCAATACGGATATCCTCATCATTGACCTCTACGTCCAGATCTTTCTCAATATCCGGCATTACATCGCAGGATACGAAAGAGGTCTGGCGCTTTCCAGCCGCATTGAACGGGGATATACGTACCAGACGGTGAACACCTTTCTCAGACTTCAGAAGTCCGTATGCGTTCTCTCCGTTTACCTGGAACGTAACAGATTTGATACCAGCTTCATCGCCGTCCAGATAGTCCAGAACTTCAATTGAAAAGCCCTTGCGTTCAGCCCAGCGTGTATACATACGATACAGCATACTGCACCAGTCGCAGGCTTCTGTTCCACCAGCTCCTGCGTTCAGTTTGATAATAGCATTCTCGCCGTCATACTCTCCTGAAAGAAGTGTCTTCACGCGGATACTGTCAAACTGTGCCTGGAACTCATCCAGCATTTCCTGGATTTCTTCGATCATGGACGGATCATTTTCCTCATAGCTCATCTCGATCAGGGTCTCCATATCTTCTTTCTGGGTTACCAGATTCTGATAGGTTTCCATGTCGTCCTTCATGCTCTTTAATTCTTTCATTTTCTTCTGGGATACTTCTGCATTGTCCCAGAAATCAGGCGCTTCCATTTCGCGCTCTAATTCTTCAACCCGCTTTTCTTTGTTAGCCAGGTCAAAGTGAATCCCTCACTTCCACTAATGGTTCTGTGTATGTTGCAAGAATGCTCTTGAACTGGTCTAATTCAACCATAGCTTCACCTTCTTTCTAATATTTCTGTGTAACTGTCCAGTGTTTTCTGAATCGTTACATTTCTCCAACAATGCCGCAGGTCTGGAACGTGTTTGAAAAATCATTTCCGCGATCCGCACGGCACACAGACTTTCAAACTATACAATAGCATATTCCGTGGGAAATTACAATAAAAAGCGGTGTGGAAAGGAATAGCCACCCGTTACCGTTTCCTTTGTGAATAACAGTCATTCTCTCTGTTGCGATTTTTTCTCAAAAATGGATTTTAGAATAGGTTGAAAAATCTCTATATTTCTTATATCATAAACTAATGATCCGTTTGTGGGACATGTTTCTATGATATAATGATTTTTGTTAAAACTATTAATGAAGAGGTATCATTTTTGAAGAAAAAAGAAGCGGTATTTATTGGTGCACTATTGGTTATTTCAGTGGCACTTTGTATTTTTGTTTATGCGGTTCCACATGGAACTCATGGGTCGATCCAGATTACGGTGGACGGGAAGCTTTATGGGACTTATTCACTGGCGGAGGATCAGGTGATCCAGATTGGGGATACCAATGTGTGTGAAATTAAGGACGGCAAGGTAAAGATGACAGAGGCAGACTGTCCGGATCATCTTTGCATGAAGCAGCCGGCAGTGGGCAGTGCAGGCGGATATATTGTGTGCCTGCCAAACAGAGTAGTCATTCAGGGAGAGGGCGATTCAGATTCACAGGATTCCGAGAGTGGATTTGACGCAGTGGTGTAAGTGATGAATCAGAAGAAGACGGCGTATCTTGGGCTGTTTGCAGCCATTGCCATTATTTTCGGGTATGTGGAGTCGTTGATTCCGTTTTTTGCGGGAATTCCGGGAATGAAGCTGGGGCTTGCAAATCTGGCGGTGCTTTTTGTGCTGGAGAGGTATACGTGGAAAGAAGCGGCGTTGGTTTCCATTGTGAGAATTTTTATTATCGGTTTTATGTTTGGAAGCGGCTCCAGTATTATGTATAGTCTGGCGGGGGCGACCCTTAGTTTGATCGTGATGGTTTTTGTGAAAAATAAGATTGGATTCGGACAACTGGGTGTGAGTGTGGCTGGTGGCGTTTCCCATAACATCGGTCAGCTGCTGGTGGCGATTCCGGCAACGCATACGGTGGGACTGTTATATTATTATGCTCCGGCGCTGATGGTGTCAGGAGTGATTACAGGACTGCTGATTGGAGTGCTGACGAAGGAAATTCTTAAGAGAATTCCGTGAGATGTTACCACCGTACGCATCTGGGCTGAATATATTCAGCCCAGATGCTGTTAGTTGAAAAAGAGCTCCTGGCGATAGTTTTTGACTATTCTCTGGAGCTCTTTTCGTTATTCCGTAAGCTATCATTTTCTACGAATCTATCATGGACAACTTATGCTTCGTTTACTGTGTATCCGTCTTTCATTAATTCGAATTTATCCATCAATCCACTTGTCACATATACATTCTTATCTTCGTCTACAAATACAGCTTCTGCGCCATATTTCTCCAGAAGAGGTTTCGCGGCGTCCATACCAAGGACGAAACAGGCGGTAGAGAGACCATCGGCCAGGTAGCCCTGGTCGCAGACGATGGTGACGGAGGTGAGACCGTTCTGGACGGGGTAACCGGTCTTTGGATCCAGGATGTGGTGGTAGCGAATTCCATCTTCTATGAAGTATTTTTCGTAGTCGCCGGAGGTGGAAAGGAACTGGTTGGCGTCCAGGGTGATGGCTCCAAGATAGTCGCCTTCCGTGTCACGGGGATCGGTAAGGGCTACTTTCCAGGAGGAGCCGTCGGGCTTTTCGCCGTAGGTCATGACACTGCTGCCGCCAAGGTTTAGGATCATACCGAAGACATCTGGCTGGGTTTGCAGGTAATCCATGATCAAATCACAGCCCATGCCTTTTCCAACGGCACCAAGATCCAGGGTACAGCCATCAAGAAGGGTTACATTGTTTCCGTCCACCTGAATTTTCTCGTAGCCCACTTCGGGAAGAAGAGTGTCAATTTCGGACTGGTCCGGGACATGAGGATTCTCGCCGTCAATGTTCCACAGGCGGATGATCTTTCCAAGGGTGGGGTCAAAAGCACCGTCGGAATCCTGGGACAGTTGGCGGATTTTCTCAAGGTCGGCAGCAAGATCATCAGAGACTTCCATGGTCTTGCCCTCAGCATTGTTCAGCTGGGAAATCTGGGAGTTTTCCTCTGTCCAGGAAAGGAGGGTGGTTTCCATTTCGCGGAGCTTTTCGCCAATCTGAGTGTTGATGTCCTTGCCTGAGGTATAAAGGGTTTCGGAAACTACCGTGTCCATTGCGAAATCTGCGTTGGTGTATTTTTCTATGTCAGATGCATAAACAACTGTAGTTGTTTTTCCCAGTACTGTAGCGGAAATGACAGTGAGAAGCAGGCTGCCGCAGAGGATTCCTGCCGCACTTCTCTTTCTCAAATGCCTTCTCCCATTAAACATATCCAAGCAGGTAAGTGATTGACCTCTGGACTGCTTTTTATAATGTACCTTAATTAAATCGACTTCATTCTGAAATCTTACTTTACTTCTTTTTTTACTCATATCCTGTTCTTTCTGATTTTATTTTCTCTTATTTTCCAATAGCGTTCGCCCATCTTTTCCCAGCGCGTGTTCAAGAAAGAATCCTGCTTTGCAGGATTCTCCGCCTGCGGCGGGTCGCTATAAGCGACATCTACCTTTCCGCCGCAGTGCGATCCTGCCCGGCAGGGCTTTTTATGCTATAGGGAATTCCAACGGAATTTCCTATAGCATAAAAAAGGCTCTCATCTTTCGCCTTCGGAATCCCGATCCGGATGTTCCTCTTCGGGCAGATTCCCTGGCAGGCGTGGCAGCAGATACATTCTCCGGAGAGAGAGGTATCACCGTCAATGTCCAGATGAGCAGGGCAGCGTTTTTTGCAGGCTCCGCATTTCGCCGGACAGGTGCTTCTGTCACGATTGAACAGTGCAGAAGGCGCTATAGGCATTATAGCAAAAATTGCGCCCATTGGGCAGAGGAACTGGCAGAAAAATCTTTCCTGAGTGCACATTCCGATCATGAGCAGAATCAGCAGCACAATCCCCACCTTGTAGGCAGCACCGGGAAGTCTGCCAGCGGTGAGCATGGAAAACACATCCCATGGGCTCATGCCCTGAAGCTTGCTGTACCAGCCGGTAAGGATAGATACAAGAAGCACCAGAAGCCAGATATATTTCACCTTCTGCAAAATGCGGATGGCTTTTTCTGAGTATCCGTGACGGCCTTTTTTATGAAAAACCTTCTGGCGGATAAACACAGTCAGCTCGTACAATGCATCCCCAAGGGAACCAAATGCGCAGGCATATCCGCAGAAATGCCGTCCGAACAGGCAGGTTACCACCAGCAGCACGGCAGTCACATCCAGAAAGGAATTCCAGCTGATTGCTTGATGTGCTGCGATTGCCTGAAAAACGGACTTCACGCCTGCGAATGCTGTGGAAAAAAGTGCCGGAGCAAAAATGAAAAACAGAAGCTGGATGCCGGCACGGATCAGCCGGATTTTTCTCTGTCTCTTTTTCATTGATTTTCCGCCTTTCCAAGTGCATCATTTACAGCGTTGATAATTCCAGTGGAACTGAAGGTTGCTCCGGAAATGGTGTCAACATCTGTACTCTGGGCAGCCAAAATGGTACTGATCACGCCCTGTCCCTGGGAAAGGTATGCAGAGTCTTCGCCTGGTGCACTTACCACCTGAATGTCTGTAATCGTATCATTTTCAAGTGTAACCTGAACCTGGATGTTGCCGCCAAAGCCCTGGCCGTCTCCTGTATAGGTTCCGTTTTTATAAACAAGCTCTTCACTGTCTTCATTAGAAGAAGTGTCCTCAGCCTCTGTCTCATCTGTATTTTCCTCATCTTTTTTCGCGTCCTCGGAAGCATCCCCGGAAGATGTTTCCTCCACCTGGGCTTTCTGATTCTTCGCTTCCTCTTCTGCCTTTTTCTTCGCCTCTTCCTGCGCTTTCGCAGCCTCTTCAAGGGCACTTAATATCTCATCCTGCTGTTTTTCCAAGGCCTCCACTCTGGTTGTCAGACTGGCGATCTGCTGGTCTTTTTCGGTATCACTATCTTTTTTCTGCATGGAGTTGTAGCCAAGAACGACACCAACGATCAGAAGCAGACATAAAACTCTCATAATAAAACTCTGGTATTTCATGGGTTATGCTCCTTTTGCCTGATTTAATGCATTTCTAAATGCCTGAATAATTCCCTGGGAGGAATATGTGCATCCAGATACTGTATCTATACTGTCTGCGGACTGCTTTCCCATAACCTGTCCAAGAATTCCCTCCCAGGCTGTATCTGCATATTCTTCATCATCATAGGAAAAATAAGTTGCTCCCACAATCTGTCCTCCGGATATTGTTACGGTAACCTGTACACTGTCTGGTCCGTCATTGCCTTCTCCAATGCCAGTGTAGGTTCCATCTGTATATGCACCAGCAGGCACAGGCGTGGGTTCTGGCGTAGCTGTCGGTTCCGGCGTCACAGAATTCTCCGGTGTATCCGGCGGTGCCGGTGCAGAAGTTGGCGCTGGCGTTTCAGTAGGCTCTGGTACAGCTGTAGGCTCCGGTGCAGTCGTTGGTTCCGGAACAGAAGTCGGCTTTGGCGTATTTGTGGGTTTTGGCATCCCGGTGGGATTCGGCACCTCAGTGGGTTCCGGCGTTACAGAAGGCTGTACCTCTGTATTTTTTGCCTGCTCCAGTGCTATTTTGGACGCATCCAGAATTCCCATAGAAGAAAATGTTGCACCACTTACAGTGTCAATTCCTTCTGTACTCTGCTTTTCCAGTATTTTAGGCTGTATGGATCTCCATGCCTTATTGAAAAAGCTTCGGGTATCTGAGTTTGTATTGGTTACTTCCGTAATTTTTCCATCTTTAATCGTCAGTGATATGTTAACCTGTCCGGAATATCCCATTGCAGACCCTGTATAGGTGCCATCTTTCAAAAGATTTACAACCGGCTGCTCATCTGACGGATTATCCGGAGTCTTGGTAGGCTGTGGAATCTCCGTTGGAATTGGTGTTACAGTTTCATCAGGTACAGTAGTCGGGGTTGGAGTTATATCTTCTTCCTTTGAGTCTGTAGTTCCTGATTGATCAGCCTTTGAAAGAGCCTGGGATAAAGCTCCGAGAATTCCATTTGAAGAAAATGTTGCCCCACTTACAGTATCAATTTCAGAAGTACTCTGTCTGGAAATCACATTGGACTTGATTGTTTTCCATGCTTTATTAAAAAATTCAGGTGTATCTGTATTTGTGTTGCTTATTTTTTTGATTTTTCCATTTTTTATTGTAACCTTTACCGTTACGGTTCCATCAAAGCCTTCTGCCTGTCCCTCATATACGCCATCTTTATAGCTGACAGAAGTATCTTTCTTCGGTTTCTTTGCAGGTTTTGGCGTTGGCGTTGGAGTTGGTGTGGCAGAATCACTGTTTCCTGCCTGTGAAAGGGCATTCTGTACTGCCTGGATAATTCCGTTTGAGGAGTAAGTTGCACCGCTGACTGCATCCACATTCGGGGACTGGCTTGATAAAACCTTACTTACAACGCCCTGTGCAGAGGCAAAATAAGAGCCTGTTTCTCCAGAGGCACTCAATATATCAACAGCTGTGATTTTCCCACCTGATACAGTTACCTGTACGGTAATCGTTCCTCCAAAGCCAGTTCCGCTTCCCTGGTAAGTTCCATCTTTATAGCCGCCTTCCGGAACTTCTGTAGTTGGTGTAGTGGTGGAGCCCTGACCTACCCCTGAAGATGCAGCCGTTTTTACTGGAAGGGTCTTTGAGCTTCCTTTTTTTATACCACTTTTTTTCTTTGAAATTTTGGAGGTTTTTTTCTTTGAAGAAGCTGATGATGTGTTCTTGCCTGCTTTCAGCAGACTCTCCTCTTCTGCCTCGTCATCTGCTGCCTCATAGGAATAGGCTGTTTTCAGAAGCGATTCCAGATCCTGGGATTTTACAACCTCTCTGGTTTCAGCAGTCACTTCTTTTCCACTGCTGCCAGCCTGAGCACCTGCTGCAGCCACAGCCGCAATAACCACTGCTGCTGGAGCAAGTTTCACCAGATTCTTTTTTTCAAAAGGATTCTTATCACTGTCTCTTTTTTTCATGCTGTCTCCTGTTAAAATATGTAGCAAAATAAGTTTCTTTTTACAAGCAAAAGCAGGGGCTGTTAAAAACGGCCCCCGTTCCTTTGCCTTGTTTTTGCACAAGTATTATTTGTTATCGTAAAAGCTTTGTAATCATTATTTTACTTTTACTTTGAATTTCTTAGATACTCCATTACTTGTAACAGTGATGGTTGCAGTACCTTTCTTCTTACCTTTTACAACACCTTTTGCAGTAACAGTCGCTACTTTCTTGTTGCTGGACTTGTATGTTACTTTTCCGGATGGTGTTGCGGTTGCTTTGATTTTTACTGTTTTGCCTTTCTTGATTGTTGCAGAAGATTTTGCAAGCTTCAGAGAAGGTTTCTTAACCTGGATTACTACCTTCTTAGTGTAGTTTCCAACTTTTACCGTAATGGTTGTCTTTCCTGCTTTTTTCGCTTTTACAACGCCCTTGGAAGTTACAGTAGCAACTTTCTTATTGCTGGATGTGAATTTAGCTTTTCCTGTTACACCTGTTTTTTCAACAGTGATTGTTGTGGATGTTTTTCCTTTGGTGTAAATCGTGGAAGCTTTTGCAGTTGCTGTAATTCCAGGAGTTGCAGTCGGTGTTGGTGTTGCTGTTGGAGCCGGTGTTGCGGTCGGCTGTACAGGTGCCGGTGTTGCGGTCGGCTCTGCCGGCACCGGAGTAGCGGTTGGAGCTGGAGCTTTTACAAGCATGTTAAGAGCTTCTCTTAAATGTCCGATCTGCTCTTCTACGCCATAAGTTGTCTGATTCTTAATATTTGCAAGCATTTCCTCACACTCTTCAAGCTCATTTGCAATGCTGTCTTTTGCAGCAGCCCAGCTCTCCGGAGTATAATCAGCCTCGTTCAGGGCTTTTGCTTCTGCGATAATGTTTTTCAGTGGTGTGGAATCTGCATCACCTGCAGGTTTCGCAATATTCTCAGCTGTTGCCTGGAATTTTACAACGTAATCCTGGTATCCAAGGGCATGAACAGTAAGGATCCAGTAACCAGTTCCGTCAGTTCCTTCCGGAAGCTTGCATCTTCCTGATTCTGTAAGGCCAAGCTGGATACCCATCATTTTATGCATCCAGTTATCAGCTGCAAATTTTGTTCCATAGTTTGCAAGTCTGTTTGTATAAGTGGAATCATTTCCATAATATGCCCACTCAACAGACTGCATATGTGCACCAAGATCGCCATAGTTTCCAGTCAGGTCAACTCTCAGGAACTCACCATAGGAACCATTTCCAGGCTTTACAGTTGCTGTAATTCCGTCTGCCACTTTCAGCTCTGCATCTTTGATACCAGACTCAGTTCCGTTCTGTCTTGCTCCGATTACAAAGCTTCCATCTTCAGCTTTTGTAGCTTTTTTCAAACCATTTGTATTTGCAGTTACATTTGCAACGGCTTCATAGGATTTCAGTTCTTTCTCGCCATAACCGCCGATCAGCTGTCCGTCATTTTTTACAATTGCATGGCTTTCTGCAAAAGCAGCAAGGTCAGCTCTCTTAATCTCAACCGGTACATATTTCAGGCCAGTTACGGTATATCCGGTTACATTGTTCCGGTTAAATACTTCTGATGTTCCATCGGCATAATAAACTGTTTTTCCGTCTGCGCTCCAGTGGGAAACTGTTTTTCCATTAAGAACCGCGATTGCCTGGAAGCTTCCTCTGTGAAGGCCATGGTTTGCAGTTGCTCTTGTTACAGCATCAAATGCTCCAAGGTCTGACTCACCTCTTCTGTCTTTTTCTTCAGAAGAAGCTGTGGAGCCTGAATTGTATACATCCTCGGAAGCCCAGTACTCAGCCCATGTAAGACCTGCGTATACATATACGTTTTCGTTGTAAACAAATGTTACATCTGGGTATCCGGCAGCACTTACAACTACTGTATCTCCATCGTTTACAGCTGTTTTAGAATAATCAAGAGTTCCATCCTCCTGAACAATCTTCACAGCACCTTTTCCGCTTGCAGCATACTCTTGGTCACCAATTTTTACTTTTGAAACTGTTTTGGTAAATGCAACAAACTGCTCAGCGGTAATATCTGCCGCAGCAACCAGTTTTCCTTCATACTCATCATAGGAAGCCATTACAGTATCTGTTGTTGCTGTAAAAGTAGCGCTGACAGGAGCATATTTTCCATTTGTATCGGAAATTGTCAGAGTATGTGTTCCAGGTGTAAGATTTGTAACCTTTACTCCTGTCTCTGTTGTCGCTGCTTCCACATCATCAACTGCATATTTCTTTGAATAATCAGATGGAAGTGCTTCAGATAATTCAACTTTAACCTCTGCATCTGTTACCTTGATGTTGTCAACGGTTGCACTGACACCTGTTTTTACCGGAACATAAGTATCTGGAATATCAAAATTAATTTCCCCCTTATCCGTATAGTACGTTACGCTGGAAATAGTTTTTCCCATCATGGATTTGTAGTGGTCAGAGCTTATTGGGCAACCGTGAGATTCTGTTGTAAAGCCGGTGCTCCATGCAAGTTCTTTTCCTTTCCAGATATTCTCAAGATGACGGAGTGCATAAGTGGTTCCGTCTGTTGTATTGATGATTACACCATAAATCTTATCACCATTAGATGCATTTACTACTGCCTTTACTGCTGTCTCATCCAGCTCAAGCTGATAATCTCCATATTTGGAATTAAGCTTTAATTCAGCATTCACACTAACATTCTGTTCGGACATTCCCTGAACAGCGCCAAAAGAAATATTTTCGTTCTCATCTACGCTCATTTCCTTGTAATATGCAGGAGTTTCTGCCGGAACATAATAAGTATAGCTTGGCTGTTCAATAAGAGCCGCTGCACCAGTATATGTATTAGTACTTACCTGGCCTTTCATGTTCGTAGTAATCTCTATAGTAGTGCTGTCTGTAATCTGTTTAAAATTTTCCAAATCAGAAGCTTTATTCACTTTTACCGGAAAAGTAACACCTGCAAGTTCATTTCCTTCCGCGCTTGTATGATAAGCAGCATTTCCATTCATCACGCCGCTCATCTTTGTTTTTGCTTTCGTCGCGGATGTAAATGCATCTACTTTTACATCATTGTTTTTCAACTCAGATCTGTAAAAAGCTTCATAGGGAATGTTCATCAGTACGATCTGACCATCCTCCACTGTTTTCACAGCTCCCGCTTCATTGTTGGTTTCGCCCTCAGTGTTTGCTAAAAAAGCATCTTCTGTGTCTCCGGTTTCGCCGTCCTCAAATCCAGACTCCTCTTCTGCGGCTTCTCCAGTTTCAAAACCATCCTCTGTGTCTGTACCAAAATCTGCTGAATCGTCAGCCTCTGATGATTCGTCATAGTCGTCTGAAATCTCATCAGAATCATATATAGTCTCATCAGAAACCTCAACAGACACTTCACCAGAAGTAAAATCTTCTGCCATTACTCCAACTGGTGAACTGGTCATCGCTACAGCTGCACTCATAATGATCGGAGCAATTTTTCTTAATAACTTTTTGTCAGCCATCCTCTTCCTCCTCATTTAACTATTATTAGTATTTTCTAACCTTTGTTTATTTTACAGAATCGCGTTAGAAATGTCTATCTTTTTTTAGTTTAGACATTGCACTTTTTTTATCAACAAGAGTGGGCTTCCGTATACCGACAAGCTGATTCTGTCTCCATATTTTAATTACTTTCCTCTCTTCAGATATAATGACATCGCTTACAGACAGCACACTCATTTGCAGCAAAAAAATCCAGGCACGGAAGTCTTCTTACTTCTATACCTGGATTCTCGTACATCGAAAATTAAGTAACTGCCATATTGACTTGTCTGATTTTTCATCTGCTGCACCGCCTTCCTACGCGATGCACAAAAATTATACTGTGTATCATTTCCCTTTGGCAGCCTTTAAATTTCATTTTTATTTATCTTTTCTGCCATATCTGCATTTTGCGCCCTCTGGCGGTCACAAATACGTTTTAGAACAGCCGTTTTGCTACACAGACACGGCCGTTTGGATGCGCCATACACCATATTTTCTTTCTATGAGAAAAAGCTTTCAGCCACGCTCATCTCTGCAATATATCCAACAGTTCCTGTCATAAAAATAGTTCCATCTTCTTTAATGTCGATCTGGATCATACCACCTGGCTGGTTTACATTGATTCTGTTTTCCATCAGACCTTTTCGGTAGGCTGCAATGGCTGCTGCACAGCTTCCTGTACCGGAAGCTTTTGTGTAACCGGAGCCACGCTCCCAGATCTCGATATCCAGATTTCCTTTATCAATCTGGCGGCAGATCTGCAGGTTCACTCTTTCCGGGAACTCATCTGCATTTTCCACATATGGCCCCAGCTCTCTTACTTTTTCCTGAGATACCTGATCCATGAAAATAATGCAGTGTGGATTTCCTACTGTGAGACAAGTTGCCTTGTATTCTTTCTTGTTAAATGTAAATGGCTCATCGATCACCTCACGCACCTCGCCAGTTACCGGAATCTCTCTGGAAAGGAAAGAGGCTTTGCCCATGTTTACGCGGAACTCTGTCGCTCTGGCATTCAGACACTCTACTTCGATTGTTCCTGATAAAGTCTCAATGGCAAATTTTTTCTCTGTAACATACTCATTATCCATAAGATATTTTGCAAAAATACAGACACCGTTTCCACTGATTGCAGCTTCACTTCCATCGGAATTAAAAATATGCATTCCCATTTTTCCATTAATGTCAACTGGTCCGTAAAGCACACCATCCGCTCCAAGTCCGAATCCCCGCTGGCAAAGAAGCGCAACTTTTTTGCCCTGCAGCTGAAGCTGGTTTTTCTTCGCATCCAGTACCAGATAATCATTTCCAAAGCCCTGATATTTTGTCATGATAATGCTGTCTCTCATTGTTTTCAATTCCTTTCTGACGAAACGCCCGTGATCTTTTTTCTCAAATCACATCTTATATCCAGTATAGCGTTTATTTTTCCCATGTACATAGAATAACTTGCGAAATATATTGCAAAAAATGCGGTATTTCATTTATAATAAAGTCATATTTCAAGCGCAGAATTGAATTATGACGCTACGCAAACATAGCTGCAAACAAAGTTTGCGGTTCCATACACACTATAGTTAAAACAGGAGCCATAACATATGAATTCTTTCAATGAGCCAACTGAAAAAACCGGCTATCTGGAGCAGGATTTCCGGCTTTTTCACATCAAGGACCAGACCAAGCGGGAATTTTCCTACCATTATCATGATTTTCACAAGGTGATCATCTTTCTTTCCGGAAAGGCTGCCTATCACATTGAAGGAAAGTCCTACTATCTGAAGCCCTGGGACATTCTCCTCGTGAACCGTCACGCCATCCACAAACCGGAAATTGATTTTTCGGTTCCATACGAACGTTTTGTACTATGGATCCGCGACGACATCAAATCCACAGAACTACTCCGCTGTTTTCAGAAGGCGATTGACCGGAGTTACAATCTAATCCGTCTGGACTCTGACACTCAGGAAAAATTAAAGCAGCTTCTCTACGAACTGGAAGCTGCCCTGAAAGACGAAAAATTTGGAAGCGAGCTTCTTGGCTCAGCTCTTTTCACCCAGTTCATGGTTTATGTAAACCGCATTTTTCTGGAAAAGCAGTACATTTATGACGCTCATTCCTACAGCAGTGATTCCCAGATAGAAGAGCTTCTACGTTATATTAACCACAACCTTACTGAAGATCTTTCCATTGAGACCCTTGCACGGAAATACTACCTGAGCAAGTATCACATGATGCGGAAATTCAAGGAGGAAACCGGTTACACCGTCCACAACTACATCATTAGCAAGCGCCTTCTTCTCGCCCGCACAAAAATTTCCGAAGGCACCCCCATCCTGAAGGCCGCCCAGTTAAGCGGCTTCTCCGACTATACCACCTTCTCCCGGGCCTATAAAAAACAATTTGGCACCGCGCCGAGCCAGACAATATAATTGCTATTTAGTTGATTAAAAGTTCTTCAATGCGGACGCATTTGGACAATGTGTATTACTCACTCGCCGGCGCAACGCTCCGATGAACTAATCGCTAACTGCGACTAATGCGTTCGGGAGAGCCCTCACGCATAAGTCTTCGTAAGCGCTGGATTTCACCTTCGCTAGGAACGCGCCTGAAATGGCTCGCTGGAGTAATACACATTGCCCAAATGCTGTGTACTGGGGACTTGCTGGTTGGTAAGAACTTTTAACGAAGGGGGAGGGTGAGTGAGTGGTTTCCCTATACTTTCTTGACAACGATAGATTAGAAAAAACAATAAAGTTGCGGGATACCAACTACTTCACCCCACCCCCGTTGTTGTCGTTACTGTTTCTTTCTTCCCTTTCCAGTAACCAGCGATTTTGCAATGTATATTCGCAAGCCGCGCATTTCAGGAGCGTTTTTAGTGG
>SKEI01000203.1_pt1 | contig 39054 bp, 34 predicted proteins | sample 4826701 | NCBI WGS metagenome assembly SKEI01 (sample SAMN11008813, study PRJNA524170) | human gut metagenome | biome: Human fecal sample; material: Feces; isolation source: fecal sample from pouch patient p2, p6, p7, p14 | host: Homo sapiens | place: Israel: Tel-Aviv | collected 2016-08-31 | reverse complement strand
GCAGGAACTTTTCTCTTATTATAACACCAATCTTGTGTAATCACAATTTATTCTTGTATCTTGCCGCTGATACCGTCTGGATTGTGCTTTTCCTTTCTTTTTGTTCCCTTTAATTAGCCATAAACTGCTTAATGCCCTGTGATTTTGCACCTGGGTTGTCGTTTCCATATCCCTCTAAGAGGTTGATAACGCCCCAAATGCCTAAGCCTGCGCCCAGTGCGATAACAAGGGTCTGTAATACGTCGATAGCAGAGTTAAAAAATTCCATAAAGCTCCTTTCTGCCGCAAATGCGGCTTGCCCCATAAAAGGGCATAAAAAACGGCGGTCAGTTTTGTAACTGCCGCGGTCATAAGTCCCCGCGCTGCCTATGTGTCTGCCGCGCGGCGGTATTCAGTTGTTAGCGATAGGAATTTTTGTAGGGGCGCGTATTCTGTAAGTTATCTGTTTCTTTGTTACTGCGTCAATTCCTCCTTTCGCTGCTGCTCATACAGGGTTTCACACCGTTTTACAAACTGCCGGATAGCTGCCTGTCGCTGTTGCTCCCGTCGCTCGGCAATGAAAATAAGCCCGTTTATGGCTTCTGTGATTTTCTTATCCTGTTTCTTTCGGATACGTCTATTCATGGGCGGTGTCCTCCTGCAAATCTGCTTCGCTGATTTCGTAATAGTCAAAGGGTTCGTCCGGCTTCACAAGGGCGGGTCTGCGTCTTAAATGCTTTTCCATATCAAAAGTATTTTTCTTGTCATAGTCGGACAGGTATTTATAGTTGGGGTGTTTTGTAATGTCGTACTTATCAGAGAAGAACGGGCGCACCCCTCGTAGCTGCAAGATACATTTCCCGCCGTCCATGACTGCTATTTCATCTTCCGTCATAAGCTGCTTGCCTAACTTCTGATAGTTCAGTCCATGTGATACCTCCCGCCCCCGGTTCTCAGAAGTGTTGAAGCTGTCAATGGTTTCTTTCCCCAAGATTTCCGACATTTCTTTGAGGGTGGTTTTCTCCTTGCCGCCCAAGAACAGGGTGGTGTCGCAGTTGCCGGCTATGGTATCGGCGTTGTCCTTGTAAATGGCTTTTAGCTGCGACTGGCTCTGCAAAATGATTGAAGCGGAGATTTCCCGGCTTCGTATGGTGGCTATGAGCTTTTCAAACTTCGGTATCTGCCCGATATTTGCAAACTCGTCTAACAGACAGCGCACATGGACTGGCAGCCTGCCGCCGTATTCATCATCTGCCTTGTCGCAAAGCAGATTGAAAAGCTGCGTGTAAAGAATACTCACAACAAAGTTAAATGTATCGTCGGTGTCGGAAATGATAACAAACAGGGCGGTCTTGCGGTCGCCTATGGTGTCAAGCTCCATTTCGTCGGTTTCCATAAGGTCGCGCAGCTCTTTAATGTCAAAGGGGGCAAGCCGCGCACCGCAGGAAATGAGGATAGAGCTTCTTGTCTTTCCCGCAGATAACAAAAATTTCTTATACTGCCGGACGGCAAAGTGTTCCGGGTCTTTTCCCTCCAACCGTTCAAACATAAGGTCAACGGGGGACTGAAATTCCGGGTCGTCCTCGCGGGCTTCCGACGCATTTATCATTTCAAGCAGCGTCGTGAAGTTCTTTTCTTCCTCCGGGGCTTCGTACCAAATGTAGCCGATAAGGGCGCAGTAAAAGAGCCGTTCCGATTTTACCCAAAAATCCTCCCCGGCTTTTTCCCCGTCCCCTTTGGTGTTGGCAATCAAAGTGTTTACCAGTTTCAAAATGTCTTTCTCGCTGCGGAGATAGGCAAAGGGATTGTATTTCATGCTTTTTTTGAAGTTAATCGTGTTCAGCACTTTTATCCGGTAGCCGCCCCGATGCAAGAGCCTCCCGCACTCGACTAAAACCGTACCTTTCGGGTCAGTTACAACGTAGCTTGAGTGCATTTGCATTAAGTTGGGCTTCACGAAAAATCTCGTCTTGCCGCTGCCGCTTCCCCCGATAACAAGGATATTTTTATTCCTTGCATACTTCGGCTGCTTTGGGCGGCTGTTCATGGTAAGCCGTTCCGTCTGTGTCAGCAGCACATTATTTTGAAATACCGGGTCGGTGTAGGGCTTAATATCTTCGGCAGTCCCCCAACGGGCAGAGCCGTATTCGATACCTTTGCGGTATTTCTTCGCGTTCTTGCCTTTTACATAGACAATCAGCCGGATAAGGACAGCCCCCACAATACCGATAAGCAAATCCATACGGGCAAGGCTCGGAAGCGGATTTGTAAAGGCAGCGGAAAAGCCGTCTGCAAGGGAAAGCACCTTGCCGGACAGGTCAGCCCCCGGCGCAAGGCGTACCGCCTGCCCGACTTTATCAAAGAGATACACAAAGAGCAGATAGGGAATGTTGGGAAGCAGCAGCTTTTTCCAGTTGATAGCGTTCATCTTGCAATCCCCCTGTCTTTGTTTTTTACTTTGTCCCGCTGCGCGTTCAGAGCCGCCGCCTTTTCTTTGAGGGAAACAATCAGCTTGCGGATAGAGGGCTTTTGTTCCTGCGTCAGCTTCTTTGCGGAAAACTCCTTAAAGGCTGCGGTCAGTGCGTCCGCGTCCCGTCCCTTGAAAAACACAAGATAACGGGGCGGGGTTTCGGTGCTGTCTTTCTTTAGGGCAAAGTCAATCCCGTATTTTTTCGCCGTACTCTCAAAGGCTTTGATATTGTCCTTTGTGATTTCAATGTTGGAAACGCCCGCGTTCTGCTTCATAAGCTGCTTTAGGGTCTGCTTTCCATGCGGGATTTTCTGTCTGTCATGCTGCTTTTTCATCTGTGCAAGCAGGGCTTTCATAGCCTTTTGGAGCTGCTGTGCCGTCAGCTTCCCGGTCTTGATGTAAAGGGCTATGGTCTTTTCGTTAGTTTCCTCCTGCAATGGGTGTCCTCCTTTCGTGTTCTATGGTGGTATGCCCGCCGCCGGGAAGCGGGGCGGGCATGAAAAAAGAGCGTCCGCTTTCACGCCGCCCTGTTAAATCCGTACCCGCAGCCCGGAAAGGTCTGCCGCCCGAATACCCACAAGATACCAGTTGTCCCCGTACTCCATACGGGTCGGCTTCCATTTGCCCCGCACAAAGACCTCCATGCAGTCGCCGCAATGCAAGCCCCCGTAATAGTCGTTTACGTCAAAGCGAATGTCGTAGCGGTCAGCGGTTTCATCAAAAATCAAAGCTCCTGTTTTCTGTGTCATCATAAAATCCTCCTTTGGGTTGGTTTACAGGCTTTCGCCCTCGTTGCAGGTGTAATCGGGTATGCCCTTGCTTCTTGCCGACTGGATAGTACGCCCGCCGTACATATCGTGAGATACAAGGGACGTGTAATAGTTGCCAATCGTAGACGGGGCATTGAAAAGGGCAGCTTTCATGTACTGCTTGATGTTGCGGATTTTGGTGGTGTTTTCCTGCATACAGTCCAGTACAAAGCGGATATGTTCGCTGTTCAGTTTCATAAATTTTGCTTTTACAAGCTCTGCCGGGTGGTCGTCCCCGGCGATACGGATTGTTCTTCGTTTGGCGCAGACAGTTTCAAGAATAAGGGCAAGGATTTCCTCTATCCTGTCCCGGTCAAGGTATCTATCCTGTATCAGATAGTCGTACTCGATATTGTCCTTGATGATTTCCTCATACACGCTATATGCGTCTGTCGTTTCCTTTCGCTTCCGTTCCGGCGGCTGTGCCGCGTCCTCTAAGGGAGAGGGATTTAGGGAATGGAAAGGAATGGAATGGGTACTTGATATATCTGTATTTAATTTTTCTTTTGTTGGTAAGTTAGTCTTTAATAGTTCTTTATTTAATTGCGTTGGATTTTCCAACGTAGGTTTTTCCAACATAGGCTTTTCCAATGTTGGATTATCCAATGTTGGTTTTTCCAATGTAGGTAAATCCAACTTAGGCGGCTGCTCATAGATAACATACGTTGTACCGCGTAAGCATCCTTTCTCATCACGTTCCCTTGAACGCTGTATATATCCGGCATTTTCCAGTTCCCGTACTGCTTCCCGGATAGCGTCAATCTTTTCCCGGTTGATAAGGGACAGTCCTGCAAGGGTGTAGTCCCAATCTTCGGGAAGTGAGAGCATTTGCGACAACAAGCCCTTTGCCTTTAAGGAAAGCTCCTTGTTGCGTAAATGGTGGTTGCTCATAACGGTATAACCTTTGTTCTTTTCCACGCGGAAAACTGCCATAGCTTCGTCACTCCTTTTCGTTGGATTTGTTACGCAGTAGAAACGCGGTTTTGAGGGAAAAGGTATCAACCCTTGTCTTTCTCATTTCCACGCTCTAAGAGCCGCATAAATCAAGGCTTTGTTTGCCCTTACTGCGTAACACGAGGGCATAAAAAAAGCAGCGTTCCTGTTCTCCTGTGTAGGAGTGAGAAACGCCGCCTTATAGGTGGTGCTTATTTTATTTTTTCTTTTCGACGTGCCGCGTAAGGTGGTGCAGCGGTCTATCCGGCAGTCCGCAGGTGCTTTTTGCATATCAAGGCTCAATTCATTAAAAGTAGTAAATGAGTAGTAAAATCAATCTGCAAACCTGCGAATATGCCTGCAAATCAAGCATTTTTCAAGACAATCAACTAATTTACTTTTAAAAACCTTAGTAACTGTTCAGTACCTTGCGGGATAGCAGACTGCTAAACAGCTACAAACCATTCATTATTCAGCAACAGCTTTGAATGCTTCGTCAAGGTCCTGAATAATATCGTCAACGTTCTCTGTACCGATAGAAAGACGGATTGTGTTTGGTTTGATACCCTGATCAAGAAGCTCTTCTTCTGTGCACTGGCTGTGTGTTGTTGTAGCCGGATGGATAACAAGAGATTTAACATCAGCTACATTGGCAAGCAGTGAGAACAGTTCAAGGTTATCAATGAAGTCTTTTGCTTTCTGTGCATCACCTTTAATCTCAAATGTAAAGATAGAACCGCCGCCGTTCGGGAAGTATTTCTTGTAAAGTTCCTGCTGGCTTGGATCTGTGGATACAGATGGATGATGAACTTTCTCTACCTGTGGGTGATTGTTCAGATACTGAACAACTTTCAGTGCGTTCTCTACATGACGCTCTACACGAAGAGACAGTGTCTCAAGTCCCTGAAGGAAGATGAAAGAGCTTACCGGAGAGATTGTAGCACCTGTGTCACGAAGAAGGATTGCACGGATCTTTGTAACAAATGCTGCAGGTCCGCATGCTTTTGTAAAGCTTACACCATGGTAGCTTGGGTTTGGCTCTGTAAGAGATGCGAATTTACCTGATGCTTCCCAGTCAAATTTACCACCTTCTACGATGACACCACCGATTGTTGTTCCATGTCCACCGATGAATTTAGTTGCGGAATGAACAACGATATCTGCACCATATTCGATTGGTCTTACAAGGTAAGGTGTTGCAAATGTGTTATCTACAACAAGCGGAATCTTATGTGCATGAGCAATCTTTGCGATAGCTTCAATATCAACTACATCAGAGTTCGGGTTTCCAAGAGTCTCGATATAAACAGCCTTTGTGTTATCCTGGATTGCATTCTCTACTTCTTCAAGGTTGAATACATCAACAAATGTTGTCTTGATTCCATAAGCCGGAAGTGTATGTTCCAGAAGGTTTGTTGTTCCACCGTAGATATTCTTAGCTGCTACGATGTGGTCACCCTGCTGTGCAAGGTTCTCGATTGTATATGTGATAGCTGCTGCACCGGATGCTACAGCAAGTGCTGCGGAACCACCTTCAAGTGCTGCGATTCTCTTCTCAAATACATCTTCTGTCGGGTTTGTAAGACGTCCGTAGATGTTACCTGCATCTGCAAGTCCGAAACGAGCTGCTGCGTGATCGCAGTTTCTGAATACATAAGAGGATGTCTGATAGATCGGTACTGCTCTTGCATCTGTAACCGGATCCGGGGTTTCCTGCCCTACGTGAAGCTGTAATGTTTCAAATTTGAAATGTCTGTCTTTTCTTGCGATTTTCTTGCTCATGTGTTTGTCCTCATCTTTCTCTATAATTATAATTCGTTATGGTCTTTATTATCAGATTCACTCTGATCATATAACTCTATGATATGTATCCCGGAACTTCAACTTCTTATATCCGGAAAATTCTCAGGATTTCTATTTTAATATGTTCTGTTTTCTCTTAGATCAACAACACAGACACATTCGTTTCTCTTCTATACAAATTCGATTCTGGCTTTTTAATACTCTCATTTTCTAAGCCTCTTCTCTTTCTACATATTTCATATCTGTTTGATATGATTTAGCATAGTTGTATATTATCACCCTATTCCTAGTATGTCAATAGGAAAACGAAAGTTTTTTCCTGATAACCTTATCTTAGAATTTTATAGCTTTTAATAGTTAATAACTATATGTCTATCATTCAGATTACAAAAACATTTCAAAGCAAAGCAATTCGCAAATATAAGACAAAAAAGTGTACCGACAAGTTGATTTTTGAAACAATCTTGCCGGTACACTTGCACTCCTGATTTTCAACTTCCTGTTTATTTAATGCAGCTCTCGATCACGCCGCCGCCGACAACGATATCTCCGTCATAAAGAACTACTGCCTGTCCTTTTGTGATAGCTCTCTGTGGTTTGTCGAAACGCACATGAAGAACTCCATCCTCTGTCTGCCATGCCACTGCATCCTGCTCCGGATGACGGTAGCGAATCTTCGCTTTCAGCCTCATCGGCTCTTTCAGGGATTCGCAGGAAATCAGATTTACTTTTGCAGCTGTCAGTTCCGAATGAAAAAGATCCTCGTTACTTCCAAGAACTACCTGATTCAGCTTAGGTGAAATCTCACATACATACAGTCTGGAAGCAGCCGGAATACCAAGTCCTCTTCTCTGTCCAAGTGTATAATGAATGATTCCTTTGTGCTTACCGAGAACATTTCCCTCTGTATCCACGAATTCTCCCGGCTTCGATTTACGTCCGGTGTACTGTTCGATAAATTTCGCATAATCTCCGTCCGGCACGAAACAGATATCCTGGCTGTCATGCTTTCTCGCATTGACAAATCCATTCTTCTCTGCGATTTCACGAACTTCTGTCTTGCGCAGTCCGCCAAGTGGCAGGGAAATATGCGCCAGCTGCTCCTGTGTCAGCATGTACAGCACGTAACTCTGGTCTTTCGTATCATCTACCGCTTTCTTTAATAAATAACGACCTTTCTCCTCATCATACTCTATGCGGGCATAATGACCTGTTACGATATAATCGTACTCCAGTTCACGCATTCTCTGTAACATCTTGTCAAATTTCAGATAGCGGTTGCAGTCGATACATGGATTCGGCGTGCAGCCATGTTCATACGCATCCACAAAACGATCCATGACATCTTCTTTAAATCTCTCTGAAAAGTTAAAGACATAATATTTAATTCCCATTCTGTAGCAGACACTTCTCGCATCCTCCACGTCATCCAGAGAACAGCAGGTATTTTCTCTCTTAACTCCTATGTCTTCATTGTGATACAATTTCATAGTAGCACCGATACACTCGTCGCCCGATTCCTTTGTCAGCAGAGCTGCCACAGAGCTATCCACTCCGCCGCTCATTGCGATAATTGCTTTTCTCATTTTTATTCCATCCTGTTCTATGATCCGATTACCCGGAATATTATTGTTTATGATAATTTTATTTATAGATGTCAGGGGCAAAAGGTATTTTGCCCCTGATATTTATTCTAACACATTTATGTAAAATAAAAAAAGCCCTAAAAAGGGCTTTTTACATTTTACACAAATAATGGAGTAGAATAGTAACGGTCACCGGAATCCGGAAGAAGTGCCACGATTGTCTTTCCTTTGTTCTCCGGTCTCTTAGCCAGTTCGATTGCTGCATAGAGAGCTGCACCGGAGGAAATACCAACCAGGATTCCTTCATGTTTAGCGATCAGTTTGCCTGTTGCAAACGCATCTTCGTTCTCTACCGGAATAATTTCATTATATACATCTGTGTTTAATGCTTTCGGAACAAATCCTGCACCGATACCCTGAATCTTATGCGGGCCGCTCTTTCCCTGGGAAAGTACCGGAGAAGTTGCAGGCTCTACTGCTACTACTTTTACATCTGGGTTCTGGGATTTGAGATATTCACCAACACCAGTGATAGTTCCGCCTGTACCAACACCTGCTACAAAGATATCAACCTGTCCATCTGTATCTCTCCAGATCTCCGGTCCTGTAGTTTTTCTGTGGATTGCCGGGTTTGCCGGGTTCTCGAACTGTCCCGGGATGAAACTGTTCTCATATTCAGCTGCCAGTTCATTTGCTTTCGCGATTGCACCGTTCATACCTTTTGTTCCGTCTGTTAAAACAATCTCTGCACCGTATGCTTTCAGAATGTTTCTTCTCTCAACACTCATTGTCTCCGGCATGGTAAGAATTACTCTGTATCCTTTGATTGCTGCAAGAGAGGCAAGACCAATTCCTGTGTTTCCTGATGTAGGCTCAATGATTACTGCGCCAGGTTTCAGAATACCTTTCTCTTCTGCATCTTCGATCATGCTCAATGCGATACGGTCCTTAGCACTTCCTGCCGGGTTAAAGTACTCAAGTTTAACAAGAATCTTAGCTTCCAGACCAAGATCTTTCTCAATATTTCCAACCTCAAGGAGAGGTGTATTTCCAACCAGTTCTGCTGCGTTCTTATAAATTTTACCCATGAGTTCGTCCTCCCTGTTTTATATTTCATAGTAAATATATATGAATTATATGTTATATACATAATATGCTATAAAGCCGCTATTGTCAAGGGGTAAATTCAAAAAATTCCCGGTGCATATCCTTAGAGTGTGTTTGAAAAAGGCTTTCTACAAGATGTGCGTCACAATTTGTGGGAGATTTTGTCTGATTGAGGGCGGCGTAGCGGGCTACGCCAACCGAAAGAAGGCAAAATATACCGCAAAGTGGGGTGCACAGATTGCAGGAATGATTTTTCAAACACACTCCAGAACATGTTTGATGTCAAAACAGCCCCGCGATTGCACTTTCAAATCGCAGGGCTGTTGATAATCTGCTTTATACATCTATCGGTGTAATAACTCAGATCCGTTATTTATTTTTTCTCTTTCTTACTACTACCGTCGTGATAACCAATGCAGATGCTGCAAGAAGCAGAAATCAGATCACGTAGTCATTTCCCATCTGTTCATACCAGTCTTTGAGATCCTGGAGTGTTACTTTATCCAGTACACTCTCCATTGCCTCATCCAGCATCTTCCATAAGCGGAGTGTTACACACTCTCCGGCTTTGCTGCATTGGTTTGGTTCATCTTCCAGACAGGCTACCGGTTTCATGCTGCCCTCTGTCAGGCGCAGGATAGTGCCTACAGTGTAAGTCTTAGGCTCTCTGGCGAGCATATAACCGCCCTGGGCTCCTCTTAAGCTCTTAACGTATCCTGCTTTCTTTAATGATGAAATAATCTGCTCCAGATATTTCTCGGAAATACCCTGTCTCGCAGCAATGTCTTTAATCTTGACCAGCTCACCTGTGTTATGCACAGCAAGGTCCAGCATCAGTCTTAACGCATATCTTCCTTTAGTAGATATCTGCATATTCCAAAACCCTCCTGATTTTATATTTCCCGGGTATCTGAAATCTTACTCTAACCCGGCATTATATTTATAGAAACTTTTATCTATTATTATCTTCTTCTAATTATATAGTATTCCTAGTTATTTAGTCAAGATATATTTTTATTTCCTATATGAATATAGCGGAATATAGGCTGCTGTTCACATGCTGCTATTTTATGATACTTTTTGTCATAATAATATGCCAAAATCCCATGACATTGTTATTATTCTTTACAGTCAAAAAATCACAGGACTCAACAACAAGCCCTGTGATTTTCATCCTTCTCTGTAATTATAGTAAATCCATAAATAATACAGTATTTTATTGACTTGCCATAATATCTGCTGTCTCTTACTTCTCCAGTTCGTCTGCTGCTGAGAATACCTTAAATCCATTATTCTTAAGTACACTCTCTGTCACTGTGATATCCTCAGAATGAAGGATCACTACAGGTCTGAGGTCTTTTCTGTGGAAAGAAGTGTAGATGTAGTCAAGGCTTACATTGCTGTCTGCCATAATTTTCAGAAGTTCATCCAGGCCGCCTACCTGATCCTTCATATCTACTACGATTGCCTGTGTGATACGGTTCATGTATCCGCTCTGATTTAAAATAATCTCTGCCTTATCCGGATCGTCACAGATCATACGGAAGATTGCAAATTCCGGTGCATCGAAGCATGCAAAACCATAAATGTTAATGTTATTATTGGCAAGCAGGCCAGTCACTCTCTTAAGACTTCCTGCTTTATTTTCTACAAACACTATGTTCTGTTTTATCATATTGATTTCTTCCTCTCATTCTTACTCTACTTACCCTGCATAAGGCATCAATAAATTTTCTTATTTCAAGGCGGGGCGTGCAGATTGCCGGAATGATTTTTTCAAACACACTCTGGTGTTTACATCTCTTCATCCACATATCTCTGAATATTAGACGCATTTACATACTTCGTCATATGCTCACCATCCGTGATAACCAGCGTCGGTGCCTGCATGATTCCGAATTCCTTTGCCATCTCCGGATTCTTCTCCGCGTCGATGATCTCCAGTTCTTCGCCCTCGAGCATCTTCTTTGCCATCTTACAGTTCGGGCAGGTGCTTGTTGTAAACAAATATTTATGTGATGTCACCGGCTCAATCTTCACATCATCTTTTGTCATGGTAACCATGCTTGTGTGTACCGGCTGCATTTTCTTGATATCGGAATGCATCACATCATAGAGTGTACGGTTCTTATATTCCTGAGCCTTACCGTCATTCCAGTTCTGTACCGGTCTGTAATATCCGGTGATACGGCTGTAAACTTCTGCCTTCTTGCCACATTTCGGACAGGTGAAATGCTCACCACTGATATATCCATGTTCCTTACATACCGAATATGTCGGGGAAATGGTGTAATACGGCAGTTTATAATTCTCTGCAATCTTACGCACCAGTGCGGCTGCTGCCTTCCAGTCAGGAAGTTTCTCACCGATAAATGCATGGAATACAGTTCCTGATGTATACAATGTCTGCAGTTCATCCTGAATATCCAGTGCATCAAAGATATCTGTCGTATACTCAACCGGAAGATGAGAACTGTTTGTATAGTAAGGAGTATCTCCCTTCTTTCCGGCAGTCTTGATGTCAGGCCAGCGCTTTCTGTCGTGTTTTGCCAGACGATATGCAGTAGATTCCGCAGGTGTTGCCTCAAGGTTGAAAAGCTCGCCCTCGTATTTCTCCTGATAGTCAGAGAGACGTTCTCTCATATGAAGCAGAACTTCTTTTGTAAATTTCCGGGTGTTCTCGTCGGACATATCTCCACCTAACCAACGTGCATTCAATCCAACTTCATTCATTCCTACCAGACCAATCGTTGAGAAATGATTGGAAAAGCTTCCCAAGTATCTCTTTGTGTATGGATACAATCCCTCATCCAGCAGTTTACCAATGACTTCTCTCTTGATATGAAGAGAACGTGCGGAAATATCCATCAGACGATCCAGACGGTTATAAAATTCCTCAGGTGTCCTGGAAAGGTATGCGATACGCGGCATATTGATTGTTACAACGCCGACAGATCCGGTACTCTCTCCTGATCCAAAGAATCCGCCGCTCTTCTTACGCAGTTCTCTTAAGTCCAGACGCAGACGGCAGCACATGCTTCGGATATCACTTGGTTTCATATCACTGTTGATATAGTTTGAGAAATATGGTGTTCCATATTTGGATGTCATCTCAAAGAGCAGACGGTTATTCTCTGTATCAGACCAGTCAAACTCTTTCGTAATGGAATAAGTCGGAATCGGATACTGGAATCCGCGTCCGTTGGCATCACCCTCGATCATTGTCTCGATAAATGCCTTATTGATCATGTCCATCTCTTTCTTACAGTCTTTGTACTTGAAGTCCATATTCTTACCGCCCACGATAGCAGGAAGCTCTGCAAGGTCATCCGGTACGGTCCAGTCCAGTGTGATATTGGAGAACGGTGCCTGTGTTCCCCATCTGCTTGGAGTATTTACTCCATAAATAAAGGATTCAATGCACTTCTTCACTTCCGGATAGCTTAAATTGTCTGCTTTAACAAACGGTGCAAGATACGTATCAAAAGAAGAGAATGCCTGTGCACCGGCCCACTCATTCTGCATGATTCCAAGGAAGTTGACCATCTGGTTACAAAGAACGCTTAAATGCTTCGCCGGTGAAGATGTGATCTTACCTTCGATTCCGCCAAGTCCCTCCTGAATCAGCTGCTTCAGTGACCATCCTGCACAATATCCGGTCAGCATGGACAAATCGTGGATATGAATATCTGCATTTCTGTGCGCCTCTGCAATCTCATTGTCATAAATCTCAGACAGCCAGTAGTTAGCAGTAACTGCACCAGAGTTGCTTAAGATCAGACCACCGACAGAATAAGTAACGGTAGAGTTCTCTTTTACACGCCAGTCCTCAACTTTAACATAGCTGTTTACGATTTCTTTGTAGTCAAGAATCGTTGACTTCATATTGCGGACTTTCTCTCTCTGCTTACGATAAAGAATATATGCCTTGGCCACATCTGAATAACCTGCCTGGATCAGTACGTTCTCTACGCTATCCTGAATCTCCTCTACTGTAATCTTATTATCTGTGATTTTGTCCTGAAAATCAGAAGTAACACGCAGCCCTAAGAGATCGATCATCTCTTCGCTATAATTTTTCTCTTTCGCATCAAAGGCTTTATGGATTGCGGCTGTAATCTTGCCAATTTTAAATTCGTCCATCTCGCCGTCACGTTTTACTACCTGAAACATAACTATTGCCCCCATTTTCTCTTGTTCATATGTCCTGTTACGGACACTTGCCGTTTACCGTTCACTCCGTTCCCGGCAAACGCTGTAGGTCTATTGTATCAGAGTATCTATCTTTCGTCAACACGCAAAAACACCACATAATGTTTCCCATTTCTCAGAAAGGTACAATATATGGTGTTTTTCAGGTTTTAAAATTTTTTATTCTATTGAAGCGCATCCGCCGGTTTATTGCTTTTATGCCAAATTCAAAAGTTTCATCCCAAAAAGCTCATTCCAGAATATATTTACACAACTTTAGGATAAATTTCCTTCGGCACTCTGGCCTTCACAGCGATTCCCTCATCTGTGTATTCTTCCGAGATCAGCTGGCCATACTCACGTATAAGCTGAATCTTTCCTGCTTCGCTGTATGGGAAAAGGCGCTCTACATAAATCTGTTCTTCTGCCAGAAGCTTCTCCAGCAGGTCATTGAGATCATCCAGTCCCTCTCCTGTCTTTGCAGAAATCTTCAGCGTATAATCAGACTTAAAATCTCTCAGCACAGAAGCGCCAGGCGCATCCTGCTTGTTAAAAAGTGTGATGATCTTCTTTCCCATCACGCCAAGCTCGCGCAGTGTCTCATATACAACATGCATCTGCATCTCAGCCTGCGGATTCGAGGAATCCACAACGTGGATAATGTAATCGGCATATTTCGCCTCTTCCAGTGTACTCTTGAATGCCTCTACCAGATGATGCGGCAGTTTATGAATAAATCCTACCGTATCCGTCAGCAGAATCTGCTGCCCATCTTTCAGATTGAGCAGTCTGGTCGTCGGGTCCAGTGTTGCAAACAATTTATCTTCAGACAGGACATCAGAACCTGTCAGTTTATTTAACAGTGTAGACTTTCCTGCATTCGTATATCCCACGATTGCAGCAGTCTTCATATTGCCTCTCGCACGACTGGAACGAATCAGCTCTCTGTGCTTCTCTACCTGAGACAGTTCCTGTTTCAGTGCAGAAATTCTGGTACGGATCAGGCGTCGGTCCGTCTCCAGTTTCTTCTCACCAGGACCTCTCGTTCCGATTCCTCCGCCCAGACGGGAAAGAGATTCTCTCAAACCAACCAAACGTGCTGCTCTGTAGCGGAGCTGTGCAAGCTCTACCTGAATCTTACCTTCACTGGTGATAGCGCGTGCCGCAAAGATATCCAGAATCAGCAATGTTCTGTCCATTACCTTGCAGTCGAGCTCACGCTCCAGGTTATTTAACTGTGCAGGAGAAAGTTCATCATCACAGATAATACCGGTCGCATCCATGGCATACACCAACGCACGCACTTCCTCGATCTTACCTTTACCGATATAGGTTCCCGGATGCACTGCTTCTCGATTTTGTATGATCTTACCTACTGTGACAGCTCCTGCAGTTGAGGCAAGCTCTTCCAGCTCATCCAGTGATTCCTCTACGTTGTCGTTATCACCTGTCTGAACCCCTACAAGAACTACCCGTTCCTCCAGCTTTCCAAATTCTTCCATAACATCTCCTTAATCAGACAATTGTGAATCAGCACTGCTATCTTCCCCACTTACACGGGTCTTCAGAAAAGCCAGCTCCTTTTTCACTGTCTTATCATCCGGATACAGTCCCAGATATTCGTTCGCTTTCTGCAGTGCAGTCTGGAAGTCCAGCTTCTTCTCATATACAGCAATCTCATTAAACAGCAGACTCTGCATATCTTCTGCATCTGCCACATGGATTCCACTTGATATATTAGAAAGAGCACTGTCGTAATCTCCGTCCTCTATATCGCATAATGCAAGCCCGTTGAATCCTTTTGCCCCATTCTCAGCCTGTGATACATACTGCTGGAACATTGTCCTCGCATTCGCGCTGTCTCCCTGATCCATGTATACCATTCCAAGAAGTGCCAGAGCTTCTGTATTATCACCGTCTATGGCCTGTTTCAGCTCAGCTGTCGCGTTTTCATAATCATCCATGTAATAATAAACACGGCCTCTGTCACAGTGATCCTGCGCATTCTTCGCATTTCCGGATAATGCCGCTTCCAGATAACGGGTTCCGTCTGCCTCCATATCCTTGTCCAGATATGCTCCATAAATCTGGAGTGCTCTGTCATAGGTCGCATCCTCGCCATATGCCTGCTCGAAATTAGAGGAAGCTTCTTCATAAGAATCCATGGCCAATGCAGTCTCACCTGTCAGAAAATACAGATCAGCATCCATATTGTAAGATTCCGCCAGCGCCTGACAGTCTGCCATTGCCTCTTCATATTCTTTCAGTTTCAGATAAGCCGCCGCCCTGTAAGAAAGGATATCTTTCTTTAATGCCTTGCCAACTTTGTCACAGTCAAGGGCATTGCTAAAATATGTTACCGCCTCATCATAATTTCCCAGTTTCAGCTGAGCCACTCCTGCTCCCCTGTATGACTGGGCAGGCTTCACACCTGCAGATATCGCAGCCTCATATTCTTCCAGTGCAACCTCATAATTTCCATTTTCCAGATCCTGGGCTGCCTGCTTATAATTCTTCGTACTTTCTGCACTGCAGCCTGTCAAGAGTGTAAGACTCAGACAGGCTGCAGCCAGAAACAATCCTGTTTTTCTGTTATTCATGCAATTCCTTTGCCTGCAGATCAGTCAACGATCAGACCTTCTGCTTCCATTACTTTCACTACTCGCTCAACATTCTCGCGGCAGATCTCATCAGTTCCGGCTTCCACCATAACACGGATCAGTGGCTCTGTACCACTCTCACGTACAAGGATACGTCCATCGCTGCCAAGACTCTTGGCAACTTCATTTACAACTTTAACCACATTTTGATTCTCTCTTGCCGTCTTTTTATCTGCTACGCGCACATTTCTCAGAAGCTGTGGATAAACTTTCATCTCTTTTGCGAGATCACACAGAGTTGCTTTCTTCTCTACACATGCCTCCATCACCATCAGAGAAGTAAGGATTCCATCACCCGTTGCGGCATAACGGCTGAAAATGATATGTCCGGACTGCTCACCGCCAAGACTGTAATCATTCTCCATCATATTCTCGGCAACATATTTATCACCTACGGCAGTCTGCTCATACTTCATGCCTTCTCTTTCCAGAGATTTATACAGACCAAGGTTTGACATAACAGTTGTTACTACCGTGTTGCCATTTAGTCTTCTCTGCTCTTTGAGATATTTTCCACATACATACATGATCTTATCACCATCAATCACATTTCCTTTGTGATCGACTGCGATACAGCGGTCAGCATCACCATCATAGGCAAAACCGATATCTAGGCCATTATCCACCACGTATTTCTGAAGTACTTCAATATGAGTAGAACCGCAGTTCGTATTGATATTTGTACCATCCGGCTGATTATTGATCACATAAGTCTTTGCCTGAAGTGCATCAAATACACTCTTTGCGATAGCGGAAGAACTTCCGTTTGCACAGTCAAGACCTACCTTGATTCCCTTAAAATCACGGCTTGGGATAGAAATCAGATGTCCGATATAACGGTTTCTTCCGGAAGCAAAGTCTACGGTACGTCCGATATCCTCTTTCGTTGCCAGAGGGAGATCCTCGATCAGACCATCAAGATATGCCTCGATTCTTGCCTCTACCTCTGCTTCAATCTTCTGTCCATTGCCGTTAAGGAGCTTGATTCCATTATCATAAAATGGATTGTGGCTTGCAGAGATCATGATTCCACAGTCAAAATCCTCTGTACGTACTGCATAGGAAACACTCGGAGTAGTCGTTACATGAAGAAGATATGCATCTGCACCGGATGCAGTCAGACCTGCAACAAGTGCATACTCGAACATATAGCTGCTTCTTCTTGTATCTTTACCGATTACGATCTTGGCCTTATGGTCTCTTCCGTAATACCAGCCTACATAACGTCCTACTTTAAACGCATGGTCTACTGTCAGTTTGACATTAGCTTCTCCTCGAAATCCATCTGTTCCAAAATATTTTCCCATAATATAACTCTCCTTTCACTTACACAGTTGTATACATTTATCTTTTTTACAACTATTCAGCCCTCTGCCATTGCAGTTACTCTTTTATTTATAAAGTCCCTGCGGATATACACCTGCATCTGTGAGATTTTTAAATGCTTCCATCACTGCTTCTTTATCTTCCTGATAAGTTACGCCAAACCAGGTATCCTTGGTCTCCAGGACATCCACGCTGGCGCTGCCGTTCTTGATCAGCTGATCTACCAGAATTGGAAGCAGATATTCTTTCTTAATATCATCCGGAGCCAGGCTGCTTAAGAATTCTACGAAACCTTTCTCAAGGATTTCCATAAAGTCCGGGGTCAGACCCCACATGTTCATGGAAACCAGATCCTTTACATCAAGTTTTCGTACGCTTCCATCTGCATTTCTTGCCTCAGCGCCATCAGCAGTCTTAAATATATCATGTGTTTCATCCACACCTGTAAGCTGTCCATTCTCAATGTTGCAGATTCCTCTTGTAACACTTCCGTTATCACTTAATGTGTTGCCAAGTCTGAAACCTGCCATACAGATATGAATCCTGCCGTCTTTTGGCTGTTCCTGAATAAGGTAATCATGAACTTTTATATAGGCTTCCTTTCCATAGTAGTCATCTGCATTGATTACGATAAATGGCTCATCCAGTACTTTCTTTGCAGCAAGTACGGCCTGGCCGGTTCCCCATGGTTTCGTGCGGTCAGCCGGTTTGATGAAGCCTTCCGGCAGATCATCAAGTTCCTGGAATACATATTCTACTTCTGTGATCTTCTCGATACGCTCACCGATTACTTTGCGGAATTCCTCTTCCAGATCCTTGCGGATGATAAATACTACTTTGTTAAATCCAGCTTCCAGTGCATCATGGATAGAATAGTCCATGATAATCTCTCCGCACGGTCCTACCGGCGCAAGCTGTTTGATTCCCTTTCCAAAACGACTTCCGATTCCTGCTGCCATAATTACAAGTGCTGTTTTCTGCATAAATATTTTCCTCCTGTTTACCTTCTCCCCAAAATCTATTCTTCATCCTGCAGGTTACTTAATTTAGCTGCCTGATCTGCTGCGATCAGACTGTCAATAATCTCATCCAGGTCACCATTTAAAATATTCTCAAGTCTGTGCAGTGTCAGTTTGATTCTATGATCGGTCACACGTCCCTGTGGGAAGTTATAAGTTCTGATCTTCTCGGAACGGTCACCTGTCCCGATCTGGCTTCTTCTTGCCTCAGCCTCAGCGTCATGCTGTTTCGCAAGTTCCATCTCATACAGACGGGAACGCAGGACTTTCAGCGCCTTATCCTTGTTCTTAAGCTGTGACTTCTCATCCTGACAGGAGATAACGATTCCTGTCGGAATATGAGTCAGACGTACCGCAGAGTCTGTAGTATTGACACACTGTCCACCATTTCCTGATGCACGGAATACGTCAAATTTACAGTCATTCATATCCAGATGGAAGTCGATTTCCTCCGCTTCCGGCATGATCGCAACTGTACAGGTAGAGGTATGGATACGTCCGCCGGATTCTGTCTCCGGAACTCGCTGTACACGATGCACACCGCTCTCATATTTCAGTCTGGAATATGCACCCGCACCTGTGATCATGAATGTTACTTCCTTGAAACCACCGATTCCGTTCTCATTAAGACTCATCATCTCTGTTTTCCAGCGGCGGGATTCTGCGTATTTTACATACATACGGTAAATCTCCGCTGCAAAAAGAGCTGCCTCGTCTCCACCGGCACCTGCACGAATCTCAACGATAACGTTCTTGTTATCATTCGGGTCCTTCGGCAGAAGCAGGATCTTAAGTTCATGTTCCAGTTCCTCTACATTCTTCTTCGCATCAGATAACTCTTCCTTGAGCATCTCACGCATATCTTCGTCCTTCTCCTCCTCAAGCATGGAAAGACTATCCTGAATCGTCTCTTTATTCTTCTTATACTCGCGGTAAGCATCTACGATTGGCTGCAGGTCACTCTGTTCCTTCATCAGCTTCTGAAAATGCTCCTGATTATCTGTAACACCAGGCTCTCCAAGCTCATTAAGCACTTCTTCAAAGCGAATGAGCAGATCGTCTAATTTATCAAACATATTTCTCCTCCTGTAGTTTCTTTCGTCCAAGAACCACGCGGTCCAGCCCGCAAAGGTCCTGCCTTATCTCAATATCTTCATAGCCTTCTTTTCGTAAAAGGTCAGCCACATCTTCTCCCTGGCTGCATCCGATCTCATATAAGAGCCAGCCACCCGGGGCAAGATAATTCTTTGCCTGTCTGGTGATGGTCCTGTAGAAATAAAGACCATCCTCCAGGCCATCCAGAGCCATTCGCGGATCATGAAGCCTCACTTCTTCCATCAGCCCTTCAATCTCTGCGGTAGGAATATATGGCGGATTTGATATAATCATATCATAAGCTATGCTATGATTTCCATTGCTATTTTTATGTTCAGCATATTTTATTATATCTTTTTCCGAAACGCCCGCTTCATGTACTATGTTTTGCATTTCAGAATTCACTGCCTGCACTTTATCTGTATCTGAACCATTTTGTATACATTCCTGCCTCTCCTTAAAAAAAGCAGAAGAAAACAGATCACCCTGTATAAACTCAGCTCTGTCAGCCACCTCCAGTGTCCGGGCATTTCGCTCTGCCACTTCCAGTGCCAGTTCTGACAGATCCACGCCTGTTCCACAGGCCTTTGGCATTTCTTTCAGAATGCTTATCAGGATACAGCCTGATCCTGTACACATGTCCAGTATATGCAGCTCTTTGTCGGCTTCTGCTGTCTTCGCACATTCAAGTGCTGCTTCCACCAGAGTTTCCGTGTCCTGTCTCGGCACCAGCACGTTTTCATTTACATAAAATTCATATCCCATAAAAAAAGCCTGATGCGTCAGATGCTGCAGCGGTATGTGCTCAGCACGTCTGCCAATCAGTTTCAGATATTGATCAGCAGTCTCTTCTGAGACATTCTCTTCTCCGTGTGCAAAATAATACGCCCGGCTTTTTCCTGTTGTATATTCCAGAAGGAGCCAGGCATCCAGCCCGGCTTCCCCAATCCCTGCCTTCGCAAGGATATTCTGTCCTTTTTTTAATAACCCTGTCAGAGTTTCACTGCTCATGGAGTCATACCTTTCTCTTTATTGTTCAAATATTTCAATCATTATTGGCACTGTTCCTTATAATATACAGAATTTATGTTACTGTTCACACTCCACTATCCCGCGAGGTGTTTTGGCATGGATATGCCAAAATCCCGAGACATACAAGCCAAAATTCCATTGCCGCAGGCAATCTGGAATGAATTTTGGCTGCGTTACTGAGAACGGAGTGAACAGTAACGAATTTATATTATTTCTCACTCTGCTTTTTTCTGAGCAGCACTTTCTGAAACTGTATTCCCAGATACATTTTCAGGTTCAACCTCAACGCCAAACTCTTCTTTCAGGTATGCTCTCCAGTCAAAGACTGCCTCAACAGCTTTGATTGCAACTTCTGCCATATCAGCTGTCGGTTCCTTGGTTGTCAGTTTCTGCATTGCCAGACCTGGTTTGCTGAAGAAATCAGCGATCTTGCTGTCTGATCTGCCTGCCCACTGGATGATCTCAAATGAAATTCCGGCAACGACCGGCACCATGAGGAGTCTTCCGAAGAGTCTCACCCAGTAAACCGGAACCAGTACAAAAATAAAATGCAGGAAAATGCTGACAAGCATAACCAGAAACAGAAAGCTTGTTCCGCAGCGTTTATGCTGTCTGGAACTTGCCATGACATTCTCTACGGTAAGCGGCAGTCCATGTTCCACGCAGTTAATACATTTGTGTTCTGCGCCGTGATACATGAAAGTTCTCTGAATATCCTTCATTCTGGAAATCAGAAGCATGTATCCCATAAATAATGCCAGTTTCACAAATGCCTCCACTACGGTAACTACGAACTCTGAAGCACCGACTTTCCTGCAAAGACTTGCAAGCGCATATGGCAGTAACATAAATGCCGCAATCGATACTACAATTGAAATCGCAACTGTCACATATAACAGCCATTTAAACTGCTTATCTTCCTTTTCTTTCTTCGCCTCGCGCTCTTCCTCGGAAAGTGCTGCGTTTGCTTTTGCCTCTTCTTCATCCTCTTCATCTCCCGCAATCTCGGCAGAGTACATCAGGCACTTCGTGCCGACTACAAGGGAATCAATGAAGCTGACCACACCACGGATCAATGGGTACTTAAGAAATTTCGCATTTCCCAATACAGATCTGTAGTCTTCTACTTTTAATTCAATCTCATTGTCTGGTCTGCGGACAGCAATGGAATATTTGTCTTTATGACGCATCATAATACCTTCCATTACAGCCTGACCACCGATATTTGATGATCTCATTCTTCTCTCCCGAAAGAAATTTAAGAAGGTTTTTCTTATTTCAGAGAAACTTTCGCGCTACCAGACTTCTAAATGAAGCGTAACTCTTTTACAACTTCTCCAGAAAACAAGAAAGGTTGAGATTTCCCAACCTCAACCTTCTCAATTTCTACTATATTCTGATTATTTGTTCAGGCCGTATTTCTTATTGAACTTATCGATACGTCCACGAGCCTGAGCTGCTTTCTGCTGACCTGTATAGAATGGATGACATTTAGAGCAGATTTCTACGTGGATGTCCTGTTTTGTAGATCCTGTTACGAATGTGTTTCCACAGTTGCAGGTTACAGTTGCCTGATAATAATTAGGATGGATTCCTTCTCTCATGATTTTCACCTCTCTGTAAAGATTCTATTTTCTATTCGTATTCATTTGACGAATTTACTATTAAACAGCTTTATGAGTATAACATATTGTCCTGTGGAATGCAAGATATTTTAAAATTTATTTAATATATTTTTTAGAAATTTTGTAGTTACTGTTCACTGATAATATCCCGCGAAGTGTTTTTGCACGAAACTGGTCAATCGGATAAAATCATCCGCTTTCTAAATAAATTTCTGCTTCTTGACTGTCTGTACAAACTCTTCATTATTTTTGGTGCGTGCAAACATATTCAGAATCTGCTCGACTGCATCTTCAGACTTCATACCGTTGAGAGCTTTTCGCATAATGTATACGGCTTCCTGCTCTTCTCTGGACAGAAGCAAGTCTTCCCTTCTCGTACCGGATTTCTGAATGTCAATAGCCGGGAATACTCGTTTTTCCTGTAATTTACGGTCGAGAACGAGTTCCATATTACCGGTTCCCTTGAATTCTTCATAGATTACATCATCCATCTTACTTCCTGTATCTACCAGAGCTGTCGCAAGAATCGTAAGACTTCCGCCCTCTCTCATATTTCTCGCAGCGCCAAAAAATCTCTTAGGCATATGAAGTGCCGCCGGGTCAAGACCACCTGAAAGGGTTCTTCCGCTTGGCGGGATGATCAGGTTGTATGCTCTTGCAAGTCTTGTGATAGAGTCAAGCAGGATCGTAACATCCTTTTTGTGCTCTACCAGACGGCGCGCACGCTCTACAACCATCTCAGATACACGTTTGTGATGTTCTGGCAGTTCATCAAATGTAGAATAAATAACTTCTACATTATCACCACGAATCGCCTCTTTGATATCCGTAACCTCTTCAGGACGTTCATCGATCAGAAGAATGATCAGGTGCATGTCCGGATTATTTCGCAGAATCGATTTGGCAACGTCTTTTAAAAGAGTGGTCTTACCTGCTTTCGGAGGAGATACGATCATACCTCTCTGGCCTTTACCGATAGGGCTGATCAGATCCACGATTCTCATCGCAACTGTTCCACCCGGTCTTTCCATTTTAAGTCTCTCGTTTGGAAAAATCGGCGTCATGTCCTCGAAATTATATCGTTTCTGACCTTCGCTTGGATGGAATCCATTGATGGAAGTGACATATAAAAGAGCGCTGAACTTCTCACCCTGTGTCTTAATACGGATATTTCCTTTGATAATGTCTCCTGTTTTCAGGTTAAATCTGCGGATCTGGGAAGGTGATACATAAATATCATTTTCTCCCGGCATATAATTCTCACAGCGGATAAACCCATATCCGTCCGGAAGTACCTCCAGGATTCCATCTGCGCGTTCTCCGCTGTCAAGCTGCGCTGTCTCTGATGGAGCATGATACTGCGGTCTTTCCTGCATGCGCTCCTGGTTTCTGTCCTGTACACGCTCAAACTGACGTTCCTGACGCTCCTGATTTCTGTCCTGTGCACGTTCCGGCTGACGATCCTGACGTTCCTGATTTCTATCCTGCATGCGCTCCAGCTGGCGGTCTTGCTGTCTGATATACGGCTGTGGTCTGATGTACTGCTGCGGTCTGGCATACTGCTGCGGTTCTTCATTTACGCCCGCACTGTCGGAAATATTTTCTTCCTGCGGCTTTTCCTGCATTGTTTCCTGTGATTTTGAAGCATTCTCCAGTTCATCTTCGTGAAGCATTCTCTCGATCAACTCTGGTTTTCTTAATGCAGAAACCCCTTTTAACCCTCTGGCCTTTGCCAATTCTTTTAAAGTTGCCAGTGATAATGATTCATACTTTTCTCTCATAAAATAATCCTCTGCCTTTTTATCCAAAAATTAATAGTCACAATTATTTTGATTGGTTTTTTCAAATTCTTATGTATCTTAATGATCTTTCTTAACAATGTTACTTATTAATGTTTCTTCGCAATTTTTCTTAATAGTGTTTCTTATGGATGTTGTTCTACATTCTTTTTCTATAACAGTTAATGGGATAATCTGTCCGAAACGACATGAATATCAGATTATGTTACTGTTCACTCTGTGCACAGTAACCAGATTATGGCAGCGTCCAAAGCCACAATATTCACATTTATCTTAGCACATCTTCTACGATTCTGACAATACTATATTATTCCAAAACGTATTTCCTGGCAAGACAATTTTAACGTCAAAAAAGTTCCTGTTTCGATTTTCCGCCAGAAGCGGCACTTACCAGGTATGCTGTTATCAGCAGATTGACGGTTCCCAGTACGCCGCTCTCTTCGCAGATACACTGGAAGTCAGCCTGAAGAATGAATTTCTTCCATTTCTTTATCCGAATCAATACGTAAATTTCACTCCGGATTCCGAGTCCAGCAAACTGGCTCTCTCCATTGTCTCTGAGGATACTTCCGATGTTGATGCCCTCACAGCCATTTACAACTATGTAGTCCGGAATCTTACCTACGATTATGATCTGGCCGACAATGTCGAGGCCGGTTACCTGCCCGATGTGGATGCAACCCTGAAATCCAGAAAAGGAATCTGTTTTGACTATGCTTCCCTGACCACAGCCATGCTCAGAGCACGTGACATTCCCTGCAAACTACAGATTGGATATGCCGGCACCGTTAAGCATGCCTGGATCAATGTCTATATCCGCTCCAAAGGATGGGTTGATAAAGCTGTTGAATTCAGCGGTGACTCCTGGTCGCGCATGGATCCGACTTTCGATTCCAACAGTCAGGATGAAGAAAGTATTCAGCAATACATAGGGGACGATGATAATTACAGCGTTCAGTTTACACGTTAACAGGAGGCATCACTCTCGTGAAGGACATATCATTACGTTGGAAGATCCGCTTGAGTACCTGCACCGGCATGACAAATGCATCGTCAGTCAGCGAGAAATCTGCACCGATACGCAGAGTTATCTGGTTTCCCTGCGTGCTACCCTGCGCCAGAGCCCGGATGTGATTCTCCTTGGTGAAATGCGTGATTACGAGACGATTCAGACTGCCATGACTGCTGCCGAGACAGGACATCTCGTTCTCTCCAGTCTTCACACCACCGGAGCAGCAAACACGATCGGTCGTATCGTAGATGTATTCGAACCAGCCCAGCAGAGACAGATTTCCATCCAGCTGTCCATGGTACTGCAGGCTGTTATTTCCCAGCAGCTTGTCCCGGATGTGAATGGACATACGATTCCTGTCTTCGAGGTTATGCGCCTCAATCCGGCGATCAGAAATATGATCCGCGATAACAAAGTACATCAGATTGATGGGGTTATCGCCTCCTCAGCGCATGAGCATATGCGCTCCATGGACCAGAGCCTTCTGGAACTTTACAAACAGAAAAAAATAACAAAAGAAACCGCATTGAAATTTGCTTCCAATGCGGATATGCTGAAACGTAAATTACTGTAAAAAAACAAAAAGTAGTTCTTCTGTTAAACTAAACAGTTGAACTACTTTTTTAATCAGGCAGATAAAATCATTCGCTACGTGACTCTATATCGAATAACTGCTTTGTAGTTTATCAGAAAGGGCTTGTACGCCTCCTGATATAATCAATTCCACACCCACTGTTTATTTCGCTTCGCACTTGAAGCGACGGACTTGCCTGATTCGGTTAATGTACCAGATTTCCCACCAAGCCGTAAGAAACGATATACATAATCACCGTTGCCATAATGATTCCACAAAGAATCGCCAGAGATGATTTCTTAATATCAATCTCCAGAAGTGACGCGATCAGTGATCCGGTCCATGCTCCTGTTCCCGGAAGAGGGATTCCCACAAACAGCATCAGGCCCCAGAATTCGTATTTCTTCACCTGATCACTTTTTCTCATCGCACGGTCTTCCAATTTTATGATCAATCCTCTGAAAATCTTTGTCTTTTTCAGCACTTTGAAAATCTGCTTGATAAATAACAAGATAAACGGAATCGGAATGATATTTCCCACAATACATAATGGAATCGCCTTTGCCGCAGAAATCTTCAGAAGAGACGCTGCCAAAAGCCCTCCTCTGAGTTCCAGAAGCGGAATCATGGAAATAAGAAAAACCGCTCCCTCCGGCGAAATATATTGTGACAGATTCTGCGAGAACCAATGTACCAGTGCTTCCATTAAAACCTCCTAAATTTTATTTCAGATAATCCTTCAGAAAATCAATAAACTTCTGCATTTCTTCCTTTGTTCCAATCGTGATACGAAGGAAGTTATCAATTCTGTCCTTCGGGAAATAGCGGACATAAATATGCTGCTCTCTCAGTGCTTCGAAAAGCTCCGCTGCCGGACAGGTTGCATGAGTGGCAAAGATAAAGTTAGACTTGGAATCCTGGAAGGAGAATCCCAGCGCCTTTAATTCTTTCTTTGTCCATTCTCTCGTCTCTATGATTTTATTACATGTTTCCTCAAAGTATTCCTTGTCCTCCACTGCTGCCACACCCGCTGCAAGTGCTGTACGGTCCATCGTGTAGGAATTGAAAGAATACTTCACATCGTTCAGGAATTTGATCAGTTTCTCATTTCCGCATGCAAAGCCAATTCTCATACCTGCCATGGAACGTGATTTGGAGAATGTCTGCACAACCAGAAAGTTGTCGTATTTCTCAATCAACGGAAGGGCTGACTGACCGCCGAAATCCACATATGCTTCATCCACAATGACAATGACATCCGGATTATGACGGATGATATCTTCCACATCCTCTAATGGCATTTCCACACCCGTCGGTGCATTTGGGTTCGGGAAAACGATTCCGCCGTTTTCTTTGAAATAGTCTTCCTTCTTTATATGAAAGTTCTCATCCAGAGCCGGTCTTTCATATGGAATACGGAACAGATCTGCCCATACGTCATAGAAAGAATAGGTAATATCAGGAAAAAGAACCGGCTTCTCTGAGTTAAAGAATGTCAGAAAACTCATGGCAAGAACATCATCAGATCCTACTCCCACAAAAACCTGCTCATCTTTCAGATGGTAATTCTGTGCGATCGCATGTACCAGATTTCCCGCTGTCGGATCCGGATAAAGTCTCATGGTATCGGTATCCATACCCTTAAGTGCCTTCTCCACTCCAGGTGCCGGAGGATATGGGTTCTCATTTGTATTTAATTTGATCATATCCGGCTGGTTTGGCTGCTCACCTGGTGTATATGGTATTACTTTACGGACGTTTGCTTCCCAATTGCTCATTTGTCTAATTCCTTTCCTGCTTGATTCGCTCTGCTCTGTCAAATTCGATTTTGTTTATGCACTACTGCAATCCGGCAGAGACCGCTTATCTGCTATTGTAAGCATCCTCAAACTATTTGTCAATTATATTTGATGTAAGCCGTACCGAATATCTTGTCTTTTAAGCATATTCACGCTCAATAACGTCACGTTTACGCTGGCATTTTACATCATCTAATGAGTATGCCCCGATATTTGAAATTAACAAGAAAAAGCAGGGGCTGTTTTTAGTCCCTGCTTTCCTCTTCGTAACAATACAATGCTTGTAGTTACAAATTATTTATTCTCTTCCTGAACTTCAATCTTACGGATAGTCTTATTCTTGATTTCTTCTTTGATTGCTGCAAGGAAGTCGTCAAGTTCTTTCGTTCCTTCATCGCCAAGGTAACGGCTTCTTACAGAAACTTTGCCTTCTTCTTCCTCTTTAGCACCAACGATGAGCATATATGGAACTCTTGCAAGACGTGCTTCACGGATCTTGTAGCCCATCTTTTCGGAACGCTGGTCAACGGAGCAGCGGATTCCGTTTTCTTTTAACTGTGCTTCAACTTTGGCAGCATAGTCGTGGAATTTCTCGGAAATCGGAACGACACGAACCTGTTCCGGGCAAAGCCATGTCGGGAACATACCTGCATATTTCTCAATCAGCCATGCCAGTGTTCTCTCATAACATCCCATGGATGTACGATGGATGATGTATGGACGCTGTTTTTCGCCGTTTTCGTCGATATAGTACATATCGAACTGTTCAGCAAGAAGAGCATCCCACTGGATTGTGATCATTGTGTCTTCTTTTCCGTATACGTTCTTGGCGTTGATATCAACCTTAGGTCCGTAGAATGCAGCTTCTCCGACATCCTCTGTAAATGGAATATTCAGCTCTTCAAGCATCTGGCGGATATGGCCTTCTGTCTCTTCCCATACTTCCGGTTCACCAATATATTTTTCTCTGTTATTCGGATCCCATTTGGAAAGATGGTAAGTTACATCTTCTTCTACGCCGAGAACCTGCAGACAGTACTGAGCAAGTGCAATACAGTCTTTGAACTCTTTCACCATCTGGTCTGGTCTTACAATCAGATGTCCTTCAGAAATCGTAAACTGACGTACACGTGTCAGACCATGCATTTCGCCGGAATCCTCGTTACGGAACAGAGTAGATGTTTCACCGTAACGAAGTGGCAGGTCACGGTAGCTGTGCTGTTCAGCTTTGTATACATAGTACTGGAATGGGCATGTCATTGGACGAAGTGCAAATACTTCTTTATCTGTTTCTTCATCTCCGAGGACGAACATACCGTCTTTGTAATGATCCCAGTGACCGGAAATCTTGTAAAGATCACTCTTAGCCATTAATGGAGTTTTGGTTCTTACATAGCCACGTTTTGTCTCTTCGTCTTCAATCCAACGCTGAAGTTCCTGCATGATGATGACACCGTTTGGCATGATAAGCGGAAGTCCCTGTCCGATTACATCTACAGTTGTAAAGATTTTCATCTCACGGCCAAGTTTGTTGTGGTCACGTCTCTTTGCTTCTTCCATCTGCTCAAGATGCTCTTTCAGTTCATCTTTGGAAGCATAAGCTGTTCCGTAGATACGTGTCAGCATTGCGTTCTTTTCGCTGCCTCTCCAGTAAGCGCTGGAAGAGGAGAGAAGCTTGAATGCTTTCACGCCTTTTACGCTCATAAGGTGAGGTCCTGCACAGAGATCTGTCCAGTCTCCCTGAGAATAGAAGGAGATTTCTGCTCCATCTGGAAGGTCTTCCACAAGTTCTACTTTATATGGCTCGTTTTTCTCTTTGAAGTATGCAATGGCGTCTTCTCTTGATTTTGTGAAACGCTCGATTTTTGCGCCTTTTTTGATGATCTTCTTCATTTCTTTTTCGATTGCATCCAGGTCATCACGGGAAAATGGAGGACAGTCGAAATCATAGTAGAATCCGGTATCGATAGAAGGTCCGATAGCAACCTTTGCATCCGGATATAAGGTCTGTACTGCCTGAGCAAGTACGTGGGATGCTGTATGACGAAGAACTGCAAGTCCCTTCTCATCTTTGGCTGTGAGGATGTTTAATTCGCAGTCACTGTCAAGAACTGTTCTTAAGTCAACAACTTCTCCGTTTACTTCTCCTGCACAGGCTGCACGTGCAAGTCCCTCGCTGATGTCGTAAGCGATGTCGATTACTGATTTAGCTTCGGCGTATTCTTTTTTTGAGCCGTCTTTTAATGTTACGATCATGGTCATTATCTCCTTTTTATAATTTGTTTTTATATTTTTCAGATGCACACTGACTTATAGTACAGCATGCCAATCCAAAATATATAGCAGAATTTTTTAAAAAATTTCTGCCGGTGCTTTTGTACTGCAAAGGGGCAAAAGAAAGAAATAAAAAAAGTCCCCTACAGTACGGTTAAATACTGTAGGGGACGAGATATCATATACTCGCGGTTCCACCCCGATTGTTCTGTCTTATCAGAACCACTTCATTTGATGGTAACGGAATCACCGGACTGTATTAAAGTCACTCAGAGGTGGTCTTCGGCTGGTTCGCGATAAAATGCTTGCACCAAAATGCATTTCTCTCTGTAACGTTTCTCAGCGTACTCTTCTCTTCAGCGTGTTGGTCTTTCTTATCTTTTCTGCCGCCTATTATAAACTTGAAGAATAAATTTGTCAATCATCAAAATGCTAAAAATGTTACTGTTCACTCCGTTCACAGCAACACGCTTCGCGATGCACAGAATTTATGCTAATCGCATAAATTCGCGCGGTATGTCTCGGGATTTTGGCATATTCATGCCAAAACACCTCGCGGAATAGTGGAGTGTGAACAGTAACCTAAAAATTACTGTTCTCACGATTCCGTAATATACAATACTCCTTAGGTTTTGCACAAAGAGATTCATATTTTTACATTACAAAGTGTCTTGCTGCAAACAAAGTGAACAATAAAGATATAATACAAAAAGCTGCCCGTCCACATACATTTTCATATGTGAACAGGGCAACTCCTCATGTACTTTTTATGATATATCTCAGTTCAATTACCTTATAATCTCAATGTCTGGCGGATATTTGTAATCCGCTTTCGCTATCTGGTCCTATACCAGATAACAGATTCGGCTAATTTCCTCGTAAAAATCAGATTTCAGCCAGTTTCAGCAGATCCGGGATCTTGGATTCCCAGCCAAGCGCCATGATATGTACACCCTGACAATATGGCTTGCACTCTTTGATGATACGTGCGGCGATCTCAACACCTGTGATACCTGCTTTTGTCTTTTCTTTGTCGGCTTTGAGTTCCTCGATCATCTCATCCGGAACGTGGATACCGGCAACGTTGTTGTTCATGAATTTAGCCATTCCAGCGGATTTCGGAATGATGATACCAACCTGTACCGGTTTTCCGAACTGTTTTGCTTTCTCCATGAATTTGATGAATTTCTCCGGTTCAAATACAGCCTGTGTCTGGAAGTAATCTGCACCTGCTGCAACTTTTCTTTCCATCTTTGCAAGCTGTGCATCAACGGAGTCGCTGCATGGAGATACAACAGCACCTTTGGAGAATTTAGGCGGCTCACCAACCAGTTCATTTCCGCCAAGGTCTACACCGGATTCCAGAAGCTTCACTGTGTGAAGAAGGGATACGGAATCAAGGTCAAATACCGGTTTTGCCTGTGGGTGGTCACCCATCTTTGTATGGTCACCTGTCAGGCAGAGAATATTCTCAATACCAAGCATTGCTGCACTTAAAAGGTCAGATTCCAGAGCGATACGGTTTCTGTCACGGCATGCAAGCTGGAAAATCGGATCCATACCGGCATCCTTAAGAACCTTACACATAGCAAGAGATCCAAGACGCATAACAGAAGACTGGTTATCTGTTACGTTAACTGCATGAACATCTTTGAGATAAGTTTTGGCTTCTTCTACCAGCTCATCCACATGGATTCCTTTTGGCGGTCCCACCTCTGCAGAAACTACAAATTCACCACGATCGAATAATTCTTTCATTTTCATTGTACATTACTCCAATCAATATAATTAATCTTGAATACTGTCCACTCCATTTATATACATTCCACAAAACATAACTACAAAGCATATCTGCAATACTCATACAATGCTCAAATATTCCGGCCTTATGCCCTGTATATAAATCCGCGCTGCAATTCTAAGTGAACAGTATCGTAACTTATGCTTCTATATTATTTCACATCATCATCTGTTGCGAAATTATGAATCTGTGTCGGGCATTTCAGCAGATCAAGGCGTCCAATCTCTTTCAGACGTCTGTAGATGCGCTCCCATCCACATTCCATATCGCTGTCCACTTCGCATTTGCCATTCTTGGAACCGCCGCACTGGCCGTTTACAAGACTCTTGGAACATGCTGTGATCGGGCAGATTCCGCCGGTAAGGTTCAGATAACACTCACCACACTGATCACATTTATACTCTAACGGTGTCACGCCCTGGAAACCAGGTACCGGATATGTATCGCAGGCTGCGCATACTTTCTTGTCATCCAGATATTCTGAAATGGTCTGTACACCAACACCGCAGGAGAATACTAAAACAAGATCAGACTCTTTGATCTTATCCATATGTTTCTTAAGACGTAACTGCATATTTTCCGGATTACAGATATAATCCGTTGTCATAATTCCTGTCACATTTCCTTCAGCGGAGAGCTCCTTCTGAAGTTCGACAGCTTCTTTTTCCGGAAAACGAACTTCTTTACATCCATGGCAGTTAATGATGAAAACTTTCTTTCCAGCTGTCAGTGATGTGATAGTTTCTTTTGCTTTTAACTGGGTTATTAACATATTACTTCATCCCCCTTACTGCATTTTTTCCGGCTTTGATACTGTTAATGATCGGAATCTTGGAAGAACAGATATACTGACAGCATCTGCACTCAACACAATCCATAACGCTCATGTCTTTCATAGCCTGCCAGTTCTCTTCCTTCGCATATTTCACGAAATACAGTGGAGAAAGTTCCATCGGACATACATCCACACAACGTCCACACTTGATACATGGCTGCTCTTTCGTCTCGTCTGTATCGATCGCGATAATACCGTTGGAGCCCTTCATCATAGGAACTTCCAGAGTACTCAGAGGGAATCCCATCATAGGTCCACCCATCTTAACAAGTACATCATCATCTGTAAATCCACCACAGTAATCGATCAGCTCTTTTACGCTGGTACCGATCTTGATGATAAAGTTGCCCGGGTTCTTAATCTTCTCGCCTGTTACAGTTGCAACACGCTCAACCAGAGGCATACCTTTCTGGATCGCATCGGAGATTGCTTTTACGGTACTGATATTATCTACTACAACACCAACATCTGCCGGGAGACCGCCGCTTGGAACCTTTCTGCCCATAACGCGCTTGATGAGAGTTTTCTCAGCACCCTGCGGGTATTTGGTTCTTGCAACAAATACTTCCATATTTCCGATATTGGCAACTTTTTCCTGCATTAATTCGATGGCATCCGGCTTGTTATCCTCGATAACGATGATACCCTTCTCGGCACCTGTTGTCTTAAGGATTGCTTTCAGACCAAAGATGATGTCATCTGCAAACTCAAGGAGAACTCTGTGGTCAGCTGTAAGAAGCGGCTCACACTCACATCCGTTGAGGAGAATGGTATCAACCGGTTTCGCCGGTTTCAGTTTGACACATGTCGGGAAACCTGCGCCACCCATACCAACGATTCCTGCTTCACGGATGATGTCGATAATCTCATCCGGAGTCAGGCTGTCGAGATCACCATGTGGCTGTACGGATTCGTGCAGAGTATCTTTTCCATCCGATTCAATAACAACAGCCATCACTTCACTGCCTCTTGTGCCATGCATACGAGGCTCAACAGCAACTACGGTTCCGCTTACGCTGGAATGTACCGGAGCACTGATAAATCCGGCAGCTTCACCAATCTTCTGTCCGACTTTGACAGTGTCACCTACCTGAACGATCGGGTTCGCCGGTGCGCCCAGATGCTGTGACATGGAGATTACGAGTGTCTTCGGCTCAGGGAATCTCTTAAGTGCGATATGCTCGCTTAATTCCTTGCGCTCTGACGGATGAACACCACCATAATATCCATTCAGTCTGTCGTCTCTGATTGATTTCACATAATCGTTGATCACTTTGAAATTAACTTTAGAGAAATCACGAACCTGTACCGGCTGATTAAGGAATTCCTCGAGACGGCCCTGTTTTGCCAGTCTCTGATAAATCTTCTCCCATGCACAGTCTTTATTCGGATCTACTTCACATTTGCCATTCTTAGCTCCGCCGCACTGTCCGTTGACAAGACTCTTAGAACAGTCGACGATAGGACAGACACCTCCGGTAATATTCAGATAGCACTGTGCACATGCGTCACAGCTCTTCTTTGTAAGTGCCATGCCATGATGTCCTCTGTAATTCAGAGTATTGCTTGCTGCAACAACCGGCTTACCAGCCAGATCTGCAACTGTCTGAATACCAAGACCACAGGAGATCACTACTACATTCTCTGTACCTTCCGGTATCAGATCCTGTAATTTTCTCTCTGTGTGCATCTTGTTACATAAGAAATCAACTTTCGCACTACCTGTGACAGTTTTTCCCTCTGCTGCGGCAAATTTCAGGAACTCATCGCAATCCGGTTCGTCAACTGTCTCAAATTCCTTGAAACACTTATTACAGGCAATTACGAACAAATTGTCCTTACCGCTCAGCACTGATGAAAGTTCATCACTGCTTTTCAGCTTGTACTTAGTATAGTTTTCCAATTGCTCACCTTCCTTATGATTAAGATTATATCCTTATGGTTATCCGCTCTTATCCGTTCCCTCCTTCTCTGCACTCAAAAAAAGAACCAATAAAACCAGATAAATAAGTTCGTAAGTATTACTTATTAAATGTACCACAAAATGGGTAGATTATCCAGTTTTATTGGCTGTTTTTATAAAATTATTTTATAATTTTTCAATAATTCATCTATCGATCAGTAATTTACCCTTTTGGAGAACATATTTTTTATGATAATCCAATTTCACCCTTCTTTTATGGCGTTTTTTCATTCATGGGGACTCTTGCATTTTTATAGATCTTTTAGAGCTAATTTATTCTTTTTAGTTGTACTTCATAAGGTCTGACCAAAGGTATTATAGGCGATTGCACTATAGAGCGGAAATATCCGCTCTATAATATCGGATTTAGGTGCTCTGAATTTCCGGAAAAGATGCACTACTTAAATGGAATATACAGAAAGAATGCAGAACCTCTCCAAACGTTGTGATTGTTTCCTGATTTTGTCTTGCCATGAGTGTGCCTCCTTAAATATACGGTTTGTCACAGTATATTGCTCCAAATTTGGACGGTTTTGACATTCTGTTTTGCGCCCTATTCTTCACCAGCAAACAAGGCATTTATATTCATTACAGGTAAGATTACAGAATCAAATCCTGGTTGAGATGTTAACAGTGTTAACTGACTTCTAATATATGGAAACAATATTGCAACCGTATTAGTTAACAGCAAACTTTTCCCTATTGCTGAATCCACTTCCACCCTAAAGAAACCGGCCATTGTAACTTTTATATTACATACATCATTAGAATTGATATGAACACCAACTGTAACTTTATACAAACTTTCATCTATTTGATTCAATTGTTTAGAAAAAGAAATTTCGGAATTATTATCTATTTTGCTTTTCTCATTGTTAATTCTTTTAAACGATAAATCTTCAACTATTATCTTTTCAAGTTGAAGACTGCTTTTTTTATTTTCGATACCTTTCATTAATTACGCTCTCCTTATGCTGCTTCAGGGATACAATTGTCGGCTACTATACTAAATTTATCAAAAGAAAAGCACTTCTCCACACTTATTGTTTCCTCATAAGGAATAAAAAGTTCCTCTTCAAAAACTGTATCAATTTTTTTTATTATATTATCTGAATCAGCATAATATAATCCACCCTTCTGTGAATCATACTGAATTTCTATACCGTAAAATTTAGCTAATTCTTCAAACAACTGTTTTCTCATACTAGCCACTCCCTTTCTATTACTTCTTTATTTATGATATATTCATTTCCGGACACACATATATATGTCTCAAGAAACGGTAATCCAAAATATTTTTCAAATCCAATTACTTTTTCTGCATATTGGGGGTTATCTTTTGCAAATGTCTTTGATACAACCTTATACCCTTTTTCTTCTTTAAATAAATCCAAGAAAAAACATCTATATGTTAATAAGGCAACATTTTTAGATTTTCCTTTTATAACTAATTCAATCCCCTCTTTTTCCATTTTTTGATATAGCTGACTGCAGAATTTACGAAATTCATTCAAATTTTTAACTTCATCCAAATTTAAAAATTCACTATCTGTAACATTAATCTCAGCAACTATCGTTTTAATGTCTTTTTCATGGTCTAACATATCAATATTCCTGAAAGCCATATCCAAATTATCAAAAAAATATATTCCTTGACCAAGCCAATGTTTCTCATTTTTTCTATATTTGAATCCATTAGTGATAATATCCTCAACATTATCACTTTCTGTATTATGATATCCTATAATTTTCATTTATATTTCCCACAAAACAGATAAATTAATACTTGTCCTATATAATTTAATCTTGTTTATTCTATCTTTTTTCAGAATCCTGCTATTCACCACAGAAAGGTAAATGGCTTACATAGTTACTATCCCATGACTCCAGTATATCATAAATCAGAAAACAAATCACCCTGTACAAATCTTTTTTCTAGTATTCCTTATTCATATATTTTATCTATAAGATAGTCCCGCATTCTCCCGCCATATAATTCAGGATTCTCTCCACTCTCAGTGAGCATATGTCCTCTTATCTCTTTTGTCAACAAACTTACACTATTATTTCCTGCCAAATTTTCTCTGGCTTTTTTCTTCTCTTTCCACTCTATTTCCGATTTTATAATTCTTTTATAGATCTTTTAGCTCTGCTTTATCCTTTTTAGTTGTACTTCATAAGGTCAGACCCAGGAAATCTATCATCTATGTCATATCTCGGCAAGGAAATTTATATTTCTTTTATACAACTTATAGAACTGTTTCATTCTTTTTATTAGTCTGTCATGAGGTCTGACTCCAATGTGTATTATCTCTTTTGTCAATAAACTCGCACTATAATTTTCAGATAATTTTCTCTGGCTTTTTTCTCCTCTCTTTCCACTCTATTTCCGATTTTATAATTCTTTTATAGTTCTTTTAGCTCTGCTTTATCCTTTTTAGTTGTACTTCATATGGTAAGACCCAGAAAACTTGACATGAATAGTTTCAACAACACCGCAGAGGCATGCAAAATCTCACCATAACGATAAGTGCATATATTGTCTTCCACCCTGACCATATAATGGTATCGTAATTTAAGACACTTTAAGAGACATTTCTTAATGAATCTGATATACTGTAAACACTACAGAAAGAAGGAGCGTTATTATGTCTCGAACAAGAAGAAATTTCTCTGCCAAATTCAAATCAGAATTAGTGATTGAACTGCTCAAAGGAGAAAAAGACTTAAATACAATCGCAACCGAAAACAATATTCTAACACCACAGAATTATAAGGTGTAAGTTTGTGCGAAACGCAAGAATTATAAAAACTAAGGCCAAAAGTAAAGGATTATTGTATAATAATCCTTATAAAAATTCAGGAGAGGAATGATGTAAATGGATATAGATAAAATTTTTAATGCAATTTGGGAAGGAAAAGAATGGATTTTTAGTGGAATTGGTGTAGTGGCATTAGGTTTTATTAGAAAATGCATAATAGGAAAAAAGTCTGGTGAGAATTCAGATACATATACAGTAAAATCTAAAATGCACGATAATAACAATGTTTTAGGTGGAAACAATATTACAGGTAAGAAAAATCAAATTATTCAGAATGATAATAGTAATGCGATTTCTGTAAAAGGAAATGGTAATGTGGCTGGAAATGGAAATAATATTACAAATAATTTTATTTATCCTAACAATGACAATAATTTGAAAGAAAATGTTGATTCATGGTTTTCTGAAAGGTTTAATGTACTACTTTCGCTTTTAAATGATGCAAGAGGTTTTTTTGAAAAAGAATATACAGTTGAATATGTAAGTTCTCTTATTGGGTTAAAAAATGTAGATGAATTAAAAGTTTATTTAAATCAAGGAAAAGAGCCAGATGATGAATTTAAGAAGAAATTTGTTGATATATTTGGCATAAATGAAGAGTGGATGGTACATGGCAGGGGTGAATTTCCATTTGCATCAAATATTAAATTTTTATATGATAACCCAATGGATATATTGAGAAGAGAGGATTTGAAAGCCATCAATAAATTTATTGTTGTTATTGGAGATGTAGAAGGAAGAAGACACGCATGTATTATAAGAAAAAGAGATGAATTATGCTATGAATTATATCCCAAGTATTTTGTTTTAAATTCACATGTTGGCGGAGCAGGAACAAGACAATTGGTTGGTTTGTATAGATTTTTACGAGAAGCAGATAGAATAAAAAAACTTGCTGGTGTTGTGTATGATGCAAGCGAAGAACAGATGGAAAAATTAATGAAGGGTGAGTTTCAGCCAAAGAAAGTGGAACAATTTAAAGTGGCAAGTAATTTTTTCGATAGTTTTATGTGTATAAGTGAAAAGGAAATAAAAAGAAATAAGAATTTTGGGGATGAGGAATTTATTTTAGTACAACAAATAATTGCTGCAAATATTAAGGATTGCGATAGAATTAATCAGGAGTATGATTTAAAACTTATTAAGAAAAATCTTGGAGAAGATTCTCAGGACAAAGAGGAAGAAAGTAATGATATAGATTTGTTTGATTCTTCCACTCCATTTTTTGATTACAGATTTGGAAAGGCTTTTCCAGGGGTACGAGGAATAAAAGAATTTACAAATGCTAAAGAATGCGTTGATAGGTTACAGATTCTCTTGAAAAAACCACTTAATGGGAAAAAACTAGGAGGACCTATATGGTGGATTAGAGGTAGTGAAAATTGTGATATTAGCAGATTTGAAAGAGTGACAGATGATAAATTTTTAATGGATGGTGATGAGATAAAAGTAAAAAGGATTGTTGTATATGCGGCAGCAGAATATTATAAGAAATTTGTCTATGTAGAAACTTATCCAGAAGAAGAAACAGGTTTATATACAAAAGACGATGCCCTTGTAGAAGAATGGACAGATAGATATGGATATTATTATGAAGAGTATGCGGAATATGAGAATAAAAAAATAACAAGGGCGGAATATGATGATGGTGCTGCTGTGATTGATGGTAAAGTTGTTGATTTAAATGGAAAGGCGAAATTAAGAACTCGCTATCTTACACCATATAATTTTATTATATGTGCACATTTTAATCCAATGAATAGTAATGTGTATGATGATATGTTGGAAAAACTATTAAATGGAATTTTAAAAGGTAAGAACTCCGTTGAAGAAATCGTAGAGGCTATTAAAAAAATGCCTAAACACAGAAGAGAAATGTAAGATAAAATCGGTTGTAAATGTGGTAGGATTGTATACAGCCGGTGGATTTTGAAGGGGAAAATGGTCACTAAAAATGTTTGATTAATATTCATAATAGGGTACAATACAAGTAGCAAAATAAAATATCGCACCAGCGGTGCGAGAAATAATGCAAATGGGGTATGAAAAATGGCAAGAGACACATTGCTTTCTGTAGAATCAAAAAATATTGAATACAAAGTTACTTTACCAGATAAAAGTGAAAAGTACATGAAAACAATCGTAGCTTTTGCCAATACCCAGGGCGGAAAGCTGATTGTAGGCGTAGATGATAAAACACACGATTTTCCCTTTTAAGAAAATTTGAGGCTGTAAAAAATCTTGTGTCTTTGGTGTTTTTTGCAAGACCTTTTTGCATAAAATTGCAAAAACTTTTTGTAGGTAGTTGCAGCTGCATTTTGTAGGTAATTGCAAGCCCGGCTGGCAGTCATGGTACCTGCCAGCTATTTAAAAGGGCATTGCAGACATTCTGTGAACTTCCAGTTTTTTTCCGCCTAAATCGAGTGTCGCTATATCTGCGACTCAAAATAATTCTATTTTTCCGTCTTTTCTCCATCTGATCCTGCATTCAAAAAGTTCATGATCTCCTCATATGACCGCCCACTTTTTACAACCGCTGA
>SKEI01000176.1_pt1 | contig 41335 bp, 48 predicted proteins | sample 4826701 | NCBI WGS metagenome assembly SKEI01 (sample SAMN11008813, study PRJNA524170) | human gut metagenome | biome: Human fecal sample; material: Feces; isolation source: fecal sample from pouch patient p2, p6, p7, p14 | host: Homo sapiens | place: Israel: Tel-Aviv | collected 2016-08-31 | reverse complement strand
TTGTCATTAACTCAAGACGATTGATAATTCTCACCAAATGTGATTCCATGACTATTCTCCTCTTCGTTTATTGTCCATACTATTTTAACATAATTTCCTACAAACAAACAACAAAGGAATGTATTTTGTGTGTGTCTTTTTTTCTGGGAATTGTCAAATAAGCTAGAAAAAACGTTGAAAACAGAGAATTCTTATTACCAAAAAAGACTGAAACAAATTTTTCCGTTGCTTCAGTCTTGACGATATTATCTTTTGTGTGTTACAATAACTCGTGACTGATTAAGCAAAAGGTAGTTTGTCTTAATCGGTGCTCAGGAGCAGCAACTCCTGAGCTTTTTTCGTTTTCCGTTAAAAGTATTATACCATAAATAAAGCTTAAATGTAAAGGAAAACAGCACAAAAAAACCTAAAAATAGCGACTTTTTAGCGGTTAATATTTAAACTTTTGACGATCTAATGACATGATTTTACCAGCTCGTTTAAAGATTCTTTGAGGCGTGGGAGAATGATCGGCTTTCGACTCCCTTAAATAACCAACACCTAACTGGTTATCTTTATAGTACTGATAATCTTTGCGCCAATTGCCAAAAAAGAGGTCTTCTAATTGATCAATCCGCTCTAACAGAATAAGTTTTGCCATAGTACAAGCACCATTGAGAGACCAATACATGCCACGATGTTTCATGCGAAAGGTTACCTTACAGTGTTGACTCTCCATGACCCCTATTCCCTTATGGGAGAGACCTCTTAGTTTAGCAGGTTTTGTATCTTTAAAATTATTCAAAAATTTCTTCCTAAACTTTTGAAAAACTAGGTACTCTTCATCGTCAGTAACTAATGATTCAACTGTATCCAAAACAGTTTTTAATAGTTTTCGATTATGGGTTTGAATGGCTTTAAACATCAAATCTTTCAGTATTTTAGGATAACTTTTAAAAAATGAAGTAATTTTTTCCTTGACATGATGGGCGTCCCAAAAGTGTTCGTGTCGCTTAATATTGAGCGCTTTTTTAATATTTTGAAAAACTTGTCGACTGTATCCCTTACCATTATCTGAGTTAGTCACTAGAATAGTTTGATTGGTGATTTCAAAATGATTATAGAGATAATCCAATAATTCATCTCTGGCAACTTCATAGTCTGTATGAATGATTTCATGTTTATTAAGCAAGGCTGTTCGTCCATGCACTATTTTTGTTCCCGTATGAACAAGAAAATGTGCTAAATCCGTATTGTGTTTCTCATCTCCACCCGTATTTGTTTTTACCAGAACACCATCGCCCTCAACATAAATAACCGGTGCTTTGATTTTTTCTGATACCTCTTCCTCAACAAAGTAACGATAATGGCTCTTTTCAGAGAATAACTGTCCTGTTAATTTAACAGCTTTTAAGACGGTGTCTTTTGTAATATCTAAGTGGTAAGATAGCTTTATCATCCGACAAACTTGGCGATAAGACATCTCTGAAGCATATCTCACCAGATGATACATAAGTTCCAACGAACAGCGCATATACTTTTTCAACCCCAACCATTCATCCACAGGATAGCGGGTTTTCGTCCCTCGTCGCCAGCGGCTTCTTGAAAATGTCATTTCACCAAAAGTAAATAGTACCGTTCGCTCACTACTATCTACTCTTTTATAGCCGTTTGCTCGCATAGTGGGAGCTATTTGTTTATCATAGGCTACGACTCGCTTTAAGAACTCATACTCCCGTTGTTTATAAAGTTCTTCTACAAATCCTCTTTCATCAAATCTCATTACTACCATAGTTCTATTTTAACGAATTTTTGAAAAATTGGTGACATAATCTCTAAAATACTTTTCAATCCGTTAAAATTAACACTTAAAAAGCACAAAAACAGGTAGTGGCTACCCTAACTAGAATAGCTACTACCTGTTTTACTGTCTTTATAAAACAATTTGATTATAAGCTGTGCTAAAAGCTTCTAAAATATCCTCTGGAGCTTGGTCAAAACTAACTTCAGAATCATAACTGCCTTTGACAATCGTCCGTGAGGTCGCTTCAGCATCCGTACACGTCACCAAAGTCAATTCTTTTCGTCCTGGTGTATCCTCTATGACAGCAACTTGATCAGGAGTCACTTTTTCAACTGACGTTATCATGTAAGTGTAAACCTTATCCTTGTCTGTCAGATAAATAGTCATCCCTATTTTAGCGTTCTCCAAAGGCGAAAAAAGCATTTGAGAAGAACCTGTAAGACCAAATACGTGATGACTCGCTAACGCATAGTTATTATCGCCACCCATAACTTGATTTTCTTTCATTGTCCCAGCTCCATATGATAACTCAGTATTTCCTAGTCCCTTAAAAATAGGCAAATTAATGCCTAGGTCTGGGATTGCTATACCACCAATAACAGGAAGGTCAGCGCTACTGGTTTGAGCTTTTAGAACAGATTCAGTTGAAATGGATTCGACCGCATCAAAATCATAACTCACATTAGCGTCCTTATTTTGCTCAATCGTCTGTTTAGAAACCTGTGAGACCTGATACTGATTAGTATGCCACGCCATTAAGGTATTTCGGATAGATTTGTTAAAAATTAAGGCTACTCCTATAAGCAATAATAGCACCAAGAGAAGCCCCTTTAACAGTTTCATTAGTTTATGTTTTTGCAATTGCTCACCTCTATAATTTTTTTGTCTAAACGTTTTACTAGCATTATTTTATTATACTATCTTTTCTATTTTTTGCTGCTTTCAATCCTCCAATCACAGACTCCTAGTTGTCCTTATCTGTAGGAGCATTTTGGTTCAGTATTTGTTGAATTTGACTGAAGGCTTTCATATCTCCGTTTAAGGCTTTCTGGAGAACAACAAGGACTAAGGCCATTTCATTCGTTGGGTTATAGCCCAATTGAATGAGTAGCTACTTCATCTGTTCGTTATTCACTTCAGAACGAAGTAAGGTTTGAAACGCTCGGCGTAAATCTGCTTGTTGCCGTCTGACCTTCCCTGAAGTAAGACCACCCTTTTTTTGAATTTTTCTTTGTTCGCTCTTTGTTCGTTGGTTAATTGGAATGAGATTCTCATCATTGGCCATGGCTACTCCTCCTTGTTCAACTTGATTGGCACTTGCCCTGTTTCTTGCTGGAAGCGGTTTAAGATGCGTGCCACATATTTGGGTTCTAACTCCATGGAATAACTTTTGCGTCCTAAGCGTTCACAGGCTAACAGGGTTGAACCACTGCCTGCAAACGTGTCTAACACACAATTTCCACGTTTACTGGAACTGCGAATCAGGCGTTCAAGGAGAGCAACAGGCTTCATTGTGGGGTGGTCTTCGTTTTTGATTGGACGGTTGACGCGTAAGATAGAGGTCGGCTGGTTAGCTTGATAGGTTTTGATGAGAGCAATCAGTTCCTGCTTACTTTTAGTCTCCAATTGGCTCTCTAGAATCGTTGACTGACTAAAATCACTCACAAAATAATGACTAGCCCCTGCTTTCCACCCGTACAAACACGGTTCATGTTGCCACTGATAATCCTGACGCCCTAATACAAAGCTATCTTTCACCCAAATTAAGGCTTGTTTTTCTAACCAGCCGACTTGCTGAATCGCTGTTGAAAAGGCTAAGCGTTCTTTATCGGCGTGCCAAATGTAAAAGACCCCACCCGCTTTTAAATACTGGTCAACATTGTGAAAGGCATCTACTAAAAAGGTTTGAAAGGATTGCTCATCGAGATTATCATTTGGAATCGTTAAAGCCGCTTTGGTTTTCCCTTCATAAGCGACGTTATAAGGGGGATCAGTCACATAAAGGTCAATGGGTTGTCCTGCTAATAATTTAGCAAGGTGGTCAGGGTTGGTACTATCTCCACACATCAAGCGATGTTCACCACATTGGTAAAGGTCTCCTACTTCTACTGAGACTTTTTCCTCAGTTGAGACTTCACCATCAGAAAAGCCTTCATCAGATGTTAATGGGCTTGATAAGAGATTCACCGAAAAGCCAAAGGGCGCCATATCAATATCCAAAATATGAGTCAACTCCTCTTTTAGAATTGTGACATCAAACGCTGTGTTTAAGGTAATTTGATTATGAGCTAAAATGTAAGCTTTCTTTTGTTCATCAGACAAGTGACACAATTTGATGACAGGAACTTCTTGGTAACCCAATGCCTTTAAAGCGAGGTAACGCCCATGCCCTTCAATAATCACATTGTTCTCATCAATGGCAATAGGGTCATTATTGCCAAATTGTAAAATAGAAGCTTTAATCTGTTCAATCTGATAGTGTGGATGCTTTTTAGCATTGTGAGCGTAAGGGTGAATCGCGGATAAAGTCACCATTGCCAAAGTAATCTGTTTGTCAGTTGTCATTTTTCTGTCTCCTTTTCCTATAGCTGTTTTGCTTCAATCCTCTTTTTCTGTCAATTGGGATTGACTTTCTTTTCGACGAATAGCCGCATGCTTTTCTAAGCGCTCGTATTGGGTAAAGTCTTCTACGATTCTGTCAAAAGTTTCTTTTAAGGTCTTTCGCTCCAAAGTTACTTCAACCACTTGTTTGTCAATCTGTTGAACAGCTGTCGTTGGCAACACACCAAATTGGTCTAAGGTCTTTTTGGCGACTTCTTTTGCTACTGGTTCTGGTGCTTGATAGTCTTTTAAGGCAGCTGCGATTTTATTTAAGCGTTCAATTTTACTATCAAGAAGTTTTAAAGTCCCTTGTGTTTCTTTGATTTGCTCAATAAAGCGCTCTCTCAACTCTTGAAATTGTTCCGCATCAGAAACCTGATGACTAACTAAGTAATTGTACTCTTTGACTAACAGCGATAATCTAGAAATATAAGGATTTTTCGTTAAGATGTACTGTCCGTTATCATCTGATAGCTGACTAATCAAGGTTGACCCTTTCATAAATTTGTTACTTTGTGAGTTATCAGGATTAATAAAGTAGAAAAAGTCTGATCGTTTGACAAAAATCTCAAAACTACCATCAGCTTGTTTATCAATAAAACGATTTGGGATTTTAACCGTCCCCTCATTAGCAATCCCATATTGCAGTTTAAGGTAAATCCCCGTCTTGGTTTCTTCTTCTACCTGCCAAGGCTCAAGAGTGAGTTTGATTTCAAAATCATCTGCTTTCTCTGCTTGCAGTTTATCATACTCCTCTTTGATCTTTTCTAGCGGATAGACAATTTCATTTTTAGCGATTCTTGCTTGAATGTTTTCAAGAGAGTAACGCCGCTTTTTAGATAACATCCGATCTCTGGTATTGTTCTTTTGTGGTTTATCCAATAATTTATATTTGACATATTTTCCTGAAAAGTCAACTGCAAGATTGAGAGCAGCTGCCTTTTTTTGAAAATCATCAATACTTGTCGCATGCTTTAGTAAAAATTCTAGTCGCGCTTTAATCTCCACTTTAAAAACATTTTCTTTTTGATAAGCCACATATTCTTTATGTCCGAATGGATTTTTTTCAATGATTTTCGCTCCAGCCAAATCCGCATGTTTGTCTGAAATTTGTTTTAAGGCTTGATAGGTTCCTTTGTTCCACCGAAACTTATTGAGCGTAACCGAATTCGTAGTATTAAAAATAATATGGTTGTGTAAATGTCCTTTATCCATATGGGTAGCCACGACAAATTGGTGATTGCCTCCTGTTAACTCTAAAGCAGTTTGTCGTCCAATGGCGTTAACTTCTTCAGGGGTTAAATTATCTTTTGGGGAAAACGACTGGATGATATGATGAGCTAAAACATCATTTTCAACAAGTTCCTCATAGTTAAACGCTCTTCCTTTTTGTAAATTAGCGAGTTTTTTTAATTGCATCATCTCTACATCTGCCGAGTTAGGATCTGTTAACAAATAACTTGAGATGAGTTTTTTCTGAATGTCCCCTCCTTCTCCTAAAACATAATCAAAGCCATCATCGTTTTTGTGTTCTTCAACACCAATGACAGTCGCATCATCACGCTCAATATAATCAATAGCTCGTTTCAGACTATGACCATTTTTAATTTGAAAAACTTTAGTGTAAACCATTATCGTCTCTTTTCTCGTTTAATCGGACTTCAAGCAGTTTCATCTCTTGGTTAAAATGACTTTCCATCAGCTGCTTAACCTCTGCTAGATTAGCTTGCAGGGCTTGGTACTGTTCTAGGCTAATCTCTTCACTAGTGTTAACGTACCTAGCTAACTGATTGATATTCGTTCCAATACGGTTAATCGCTGTTCTTAATTTTGTCAGCTCGGAAAAGTCCACCTGAATAATCTCCCCCGTTAATAATAAATAACGGGCATAGGTATTAAAATTTTCAAAATCATATAAGCTCATTCGTTCCCTAATCAACCTATTTTCATCAGCTGTTACCCAAATTTTCTTTTGAATGCTACGATAACGTTTTTTCTCTTGAGTCATTAAACTACCTCCACAAAAATCTCGATCACTAATCTCCCCCCTACCCTCCTTCTCATTCGGGCAAGCATAGCAAGTGGGTACCCACTCGCCAAATTTAAAAGGTTTTCCCTCCCCCTATTTTGGCAATCTGCCAAAAATGGAGTAAAGGAAAACTTTTAAAATCTTGGGGAAAGCCCCAAACCCCTTAGTCGCTCTTCGCTAATTAATCTACGTCAACACTATCAATAATTTCTTCCTTTAAGGCTTGATAGGATTCATCAGATATAGCCTCTAAATAGCTAATGGTTTCTTGGTAATCTTGAGCTAGACGCTCATCAATAGCCTTAAGTTCTTTTAAATCTTCGTCTAAAAGAGCAATTGCTTTACGACGTCTAGCAAGGATAAAAGCTTCATTTCTAGCAAAGCGATTATGCTCAAAATAAAATAAGTTGGTTAGTAAAATCGTTACAATAGTCTCAGTCATGTGTTTTCTCCTTCTCTTTTAGCTGTGCGTTTTAAATTAAAGCCTTGTTCTAATTGAGCAACCAGTTCGTCTATAGACTTATCATCTCGTTGCTCTTCTGAGCTTTTTTTGGCTGTTCCTTCTCCTCACTTTCTGACTTAGCCACTTCTTTAAATTGGTTCAATTTATCTTTAAAGTTGTCCTTTTTCAAGTCTTTATTTTGATACTTTTCTAGGGTTTCATCAATTCTTGAGATAAGGCTATCGGCTTCTTTTTGAACAATCTTGATTTGCCCTTCTAAGTCACTTAGTCCTACTTTGTCTTGTGACCAAGAGGCAAGATAGCCAAACGTGTAGTCACTCGTATCTAGTCCGTAGTGACTCGCCACAACAAAGGCAACAGACTCCGCTTGTAATTCTCTAGTGCTTCGTTTGAGTGGCGTTTCAAGCAATTTCTCAACGTTATGTAGTTCAGAATGTGCCATTTCATGAAAAATGGTTTTTAGCGTTTGTTGCTCAGACATCCCTTTTAAAATCGTGATGGTATTATCTTGTCTCGAATAAAGCCCTTGTGGACCACCAAGATTTTCTTTAAATTGAATAGGTACTCCGTTTGCTTCTGATACAGCTTTAGCAGATTTGTACAGATTGCCATAATCTTCATAGGTTCCCTCTAGGTCATAAACAGGTTTTGGTAATTCTTTACCTGTGGTTTGAGAGACGTCAAAAACAGGTACCATTTTAAAATACGTTCTTGTGCGTTCATTGCCATTGTCATCTAATAAGACTTCATTAGTTTTGGGGTCTTTGACTTTAACTGTCATTGGCGCTAAAACACGTAACGCTTTTTCGCCCTTATTGACACTTCGGTCAAAATCATCTTTCCATTTCTTGAAAGAAGCAACGTGTGTCGCTTCTGGATTTTGGGCTAAAATCAGTTGAATGTTTCGAGGCGAATAATGATGAAATTGACTCATCGTTACGAGATATTTTTTGTAAGTGTCAGATTTAAAGTAGTCTCTAACCCCTTCTTTCATTTTAGCAGCAAGGGCTTTGGTATCTTTGGCATTAATGATTTCAGACACTGTCCGTGTATCTGTTTGAGGAGGATTGTCTGATTGTAGGCTTCTTCCTCTTTCTTCATTATCAGATAAACCATCTCCATCGGTATCAGCGCTAAATGGGCTTGAGCCTTGACTAGCTTCTTGTTTATCGGTTAAGCCATCACCATCTGAGTCCTTGTATTCTTCTAATGCTGCTTTTTTAGTTTTGGCATCTTCTGTAAAAACTTGTTTTATCCGTTGAAAAAGATTAGGTGCTTGGTTCGTTTCTGCCATTTTATTATTTCCTCCTTTTGTTCTTTCCAAGGAATGGCTGTCTTTTTCCTTTGCCTTATTTTCTTGTAAAATCCGAAACAGTTTTTGCCCGCCATCTTTAATATAATCGTCATTGATAGCGACTTGTTCAAGCTGTCCGTCACGGTCACGATAAATCCCTAAAATGGTTTTACCAGGTGGTGCCTGCGTAAACTCATCTAGCAAATCAGGCGTCAGTTCTAAAAGAGAAGCTGGGTACAATCCTTCTTCATTTGACCGAAAAGCCGTTACAAAACCACCCTCATCTGACTTAATCGCTGTTTCCATATCAATATTATGCAGCCTAGGAATATCAGCAACATAATCAAAATAAAACGCATCCGTTCTTAGCATGTCTTTGATTTCTGGTAAGACTTGCAATTTTTGGAAAGCTGCGCCTCGGTTCGCAATCATTAAATGGTCAAAATCGCCATTGCCTTCCGCAAAATCCTGCAAGGTTTTTTCCGCTGTTTGACCGTTCTTTAACGGAAAAAGTCCTGTTAAGTGCATGAACTGTTTCTCTTCAAAAGTGATTTGAACGATTAAGGGAGATTTAATAGTTTCGTCTTTATACACATAAGAAATGGTGCTATTAGCAAGATTATCTCTATACCATTGTGCAGCTTCTTGCAGTCCTTGCGCATAGCTATTTACCCTATCCAAATCTCGCTTAGTTGCTAGATGATAGCCTGCCTTTCTTCTTGACTGATTAGGATTTGAAATGGTAAAATAAAGTAAAGATTGGTCCTGAGTTTGATCTGGTAACAGATCATTCAACGGTCGCGAATGTTTCGCTTCAGGTAGAGGTGCTGCCTCCTGACTACTGTCAGGTAAATCCCCTAGTTTATGACCAATCTTTTTGTGTTGCTCTGAAATAGAAATCGTTGCCTCTTGAAGCTGTTCAGGAGCTTTTTTAGTTTCTTCCTTTTTTTGACTCTTTTCGTTTAGCAACTCTAAAAATTGAGTATAGTCCTGTTGGGTCAAGAGATGCTTTTTAACTGTTCCTTGATCTAACCAAGTCTGTAAATCCGTTAGCTTTTCTTTGAGGTCAGTTTGTTCTTTAAACCAATCCTCGCCATAAGCTAGAAAACCGACTGGTCCTGTTTTATCTAAAACAAGCAGTGACCAGTCATAGCGTTCGTTAAGCTCTAACTCTGTGTGAGGGGAATAGACTGCTAAGTCCAATTGATAACCTTCAACGTCAACGGTACTGGTATGCACACACTCTGTCGGATCGTTGTCAACGCCAACACCTTCCAAGCTTAATTTACTCTTTAGAGCATTGAGTACTGTTGTGGGGGTATCCTCTTTTGTTTGTTTTTTCTCCTTTTTGGTTTGTTTCAAATAATCATTCCAATCCATCTTTTTTTGTCCTTCTCGGAGAGGTGGGATATCGATAATAACTGGTATGTTATCTTCTTGGAGTTTTTCAATAAACCGTCTGCCAGCTGTATCATTGTCAACCGCTAAAGTAATCAAGGAATCATTCTTCCCTTCATCAAAAAATCCTTGTTCTTTGGCGATGTCAAGGCTGTGTGTTAATTGTTCAGGCGTGCCATATAAAGGGCGACCCGAACGTTCTGACTCTAATAAGGCTAGGTAGCGACTAATAACGCCTCTTTTTAGACCGTCCATAGCAATAAGACGGACATCTTGAAGCTCCTCCTTATGGTATTCATAGTAGGACATCAGATCAATAGGCGCTTCCGCAAATACAAGGCGGTTAGGACTACCAATATCAAGACTGAAGCCAACAAAACCGTCTGAGTTCCGTAGTAACCTTTTTAGCCTTCCTCGATCAGGATAAAGGACACGATTTTCAACAATTCCCTGAAGACTTCCTCCTACCATTTTGCCTTCTTGATCAACGCTTTTAAAGACAATGACAGGCTCGAAATAATCGCCTTTTTTACGAGTGGCTGCTGCTAACTTGCCTGAAGCTAAAAAGGCATCTATCGTCTCATCAGACAAGCCACGTTCTTCCTTTAGGTATTGTCTCCCAATCTCAAAATCTGGGTGTTCGTAAGGCTCTAAATAATACTGAAAAGGTTCTTTAGGACGTTCAGCAACCCTCTCCATCTTTTCAAAGCTTCCTTCTTCCAAAAAGTGTTTGGCAGCTTTAAAAGAGAGTTTCTCCCCTGTGAGCTCTTCTCGAACCACTTGAACCATTTTAATCACATCGCCACCCTCTTCTCTGGAAAACCAATTATAATAGTTACCACGGGTATTGATGACAAAGGAGTCATGCTCTTTCCATGAATAGCTGCCACTACCCTCCCGATTAAGGCTCATCCCTAGACTTTCCGCAACCTCTAAAATAGAGAGCTGTTTTAATTCTTCAATACTTGCCATTTTTTGCTTCCCCCTTTTTTAGTAATTGTTCAATATTATCTCTTAAGTAATCATAATCTTGTTTTGAAGTGTTTATCAGGCTTACTTTAATTTTGCCTTTTTGAAGGGCTCCAGAATAAGTAAAAAAATAAGGCGCAATCCGTTTAAATTCCTGATAGGATAGGTTCCTAATTAAGATGGTAACAAACTCATTGAGTACCTCCCCCTGTGGCTTTTCGCTTGTTATGGTGGCTTCCTGGGCAAATTGTTTTAAGGTTTCAGCTAATCGGTTAATTGAAATAGCTGAAAAAATTGACTCAAGGTAACCAATTGTTTTTTCCTGTTCCATAGTTTCCTCTTTTCTTTTTTAGTGTGGTGATTTAACAAGTGTTTATTATGCGACAAATGATAAATCAACTTTCTCAATTTCTTTGGCTGTTTTTGTAATCATTCGATCATGATTGACATTCATATCCCAATCATCCATATCTGACATGGATCTGATATAGTGATACCAGTTAGGATCACTTGGGCTATTGGCTAATTCTTTTGCCCGTGGGTGTTGAAGAACGTTAGTCTTTTTATCTCTAAAGACATTTTGTTTTGAGATAAAGACAAGCGTCTCATCTACACCAATACGTGCAACCTCATCTGGCGTCAAGAGGTCACGTTGGATGGTTTGAATGGATTGACTACTAGAGCCTTGTCTGCCTCTTGTTTGGGATTGATTTTTAACATTAATGGTCTGCTTCCCAGCCCGCATGGAGAAGTAATTCATGGTGTCTTTATCATTCGTCCCCAAATAGATCAAGGTGGCGCAATTATTAAAAATCGTTTCCCATTGGTCTTTGTAAAGCGTTTTTAATTGGCTAATGGCTTGAATGATAATATCAATGGAAATCTCACGAGATCGAACAGATGATAGCGTTTCAGTAAAGTGAGGAAAACGCCCAAAGTTGGCGAACTCATCCAACATCAATCTAATATGTAGCAAGTCTTCAGGCGAACACGTTGGGTGATTGCCTTGTAAAATCTCATCAGCAACCTTCGGTAATTGTCTAAACATCATGGTAAACATGACAGAGGCAATGAAATTGAACGATTTATCTGTTTCAGGAATAGCAATAAAAACCACTGTTTTTTCCGTTTGCCATTTTTCCATTTCCATAGTGTCACGAGCGGTTAATTTTCTGACCGCCTCATGATCAAATGCTGCAAATTCAGCTGAAACAATGGCTAAAACAGATGTCCTGGTTTTACCGTCAAAATTACTGTTAAATAAGTCCCATTGTCTGTTAGCATAGTTGTCAGGCAAATCTTTTTCAAGTTGTTCAAACATCAACTCCACTGGACTTGGGGTCTCATCATCTTCTCTTTGTAGTCCTCTTAGGAGATCGGCGACTTGAGCGATATTTGGTTCATAGTTGCCTAGAACTTTGCCATCAAAATAAAGATAACCAATTAAAGCTCTGATGAGTAAGGTCTTAGCTTTATTCCAAAAATCTTCTCCTGTATTATTAGAAACTTTTAACCCCTCGATAAGCGCTTCTGTTACGCGATCAATGTCTAGCTCATCATGCATATAGTGAAAGACATTGAATTGATTAGAATTGGTTAGGTTCACGAGGTCAAAGATTTTAATCTTATAACCGTTATCTTCAAACATTTTCCCTGTTTCACGAATAAGTAGCCCTTTTGGATCGGTAATCACAAAGGAGCTATTGAGTTGCATGAGATTAGGTTTTAGAAACGTGAACGTTTTACCATCTCCAGGAGGACCGACAGTAATCGTGTTTTTATTTAACTGACGATTAAAGGGTAAGTGTTTATTAAAGAGCCCCATACGAGCGTTTTGACTCATTAACATATCATTTTCAGGCTCCTTGTCACGAAAGCTTGCGAGTTCCTTGACAGTCGCATAACGGGCTGATCCGTATTCTTCCCCATAACGATAGCACCCCTTATCGCCTACTCGAAGGTAAAACATCATCACAATAACAACGGCGATTAAGCCTGCATAAAGGCTATTTGTCGTAAAGTGAACATCAATAAGTGATTTGCTTTGCCAATGATTGAGCATCCACTCTAACTTGGTATTATCCAAAAATAGCACCTCATCAGATTGAGGTGCTACCAGATAGAGCTTGTATAACCAGTGAGCAACATAGAAGCCCACTAGACTTAGTATCAAATAGGGTAAGAATTTTCGTTTTTTCGGTTCTGTCATCATTTCTTATAACCCCTTTTCTTCTTTGGTTTTGATCTTTTTGGTGATTTTGCCTTTGGCTTTATCAGCTAAAACTTTAGCAGTCTGTTGCTTGTAGTAAGCCAACTTTTCCTTAAGCGCCATATTTTGAGGTGATTTGGTTAACTCCTTTGTGGTCTTCTCAGCTTTTTCAGGATTCGTTAAATCATTAATGACCGCTTTAAAGGTATTTTGCAAGACTTGAACATTTTTAGCATCAATCGCAATAGTCTTGGTACCATCTTTATTCTCTTTTATGGCAAAACCAACCTCATATTGATTAAGATACTGTTTGAGTTTTTCCGTATTGACTTCACTATTCAAAAAAGTCTCAAAGTGTTTCGTTTCCTTTGTTTCAAGAAAGTGATTCCAGTTAGTTTCACTGTTAAATGTCTTATTTTCTTGTTTTAGCCGTGAGTGCATTGTGTGTTCTTCAATCAGCTGATAGATGGCTTTTAATACTAACTCCCCTGTGACCTTATACGTCTCTATCACTTTCATCCCAATACGTTCTTGATCCATAAGAATTCCTTTCTAGTCTGTAAAACTGCTATATTTAGGCTGACTAACCAAGACATAACCATAAGTTGATTGCTTATCCTCTTTAAACGCTAGTGTTAAGCGAACAGTCTTTTTAACCCCATCGCTAGTTGCTTTTTGTACCACAAAAGTCATTTTGAATGTTTCTTTAACCTGGGAAATACTTTCAAGTATAGTTGATTGCAGTGTTTCATTGTCTCTTGCGGTTACTCCTTCGGCATTTAAATCTTTGGATAGGTAATCCGCTAGACGGCTAGAATCACCTGAATAGTAGGTAGCAATAAAATAACGTCCGACCACTTCAAGTTTCGGCTCCTCTTCTTGAAGGGTGAGGCGTTTTTCCACGCTATTTAAGTCCTCCTTGGTTGAGTGGAAAGAGCTAATGGCATAGGTTGATAGCCCAATAGCAATCACTGAAATCACCAACAAAAAGACAGAAAAAACTGATACTGACCGTCTCACTTTTTTTCGGTCGCCATCCTTTACCTGTTCAGCTTTTTGAGGTGCTGAGGTTGCCATTCTAAGGTCTTGTTTAGCTGTTTGGGTAACCTCTTGTTTATTAGAAAGCTTCTGAGCGCTAATCTTTCTACCAAAGGAAAAACGTTTCTTTTCTTTTTTTAAACCAAAACCTGCCAACGCCTCTTCAACATACCCTGATAAGGGTAACTGAATGTGCTTGCTCTCTAAGATCTCACCATCACTTGTGACATGGTGAATCTCTAAGCTAAAGGTGTCCTTACGATCTTTTGCCCAAACCGATTGGTCATTAATATAGGAAAGAAGACCATCTCGATCAGAGATAGTGAGTACCTTATCCGTTTGTGTGTTCGTAACCTGAAACATCTAACTCATCTCCATTCTTTTCTTGGTGAGGATTTCTTGCGAATTGTTCTAATTCTTCAATACTCTTTCCTGACTCAGCCATTAAGGCAACAATATAGCTAGCCTTAGCTTCTTTGAATGATTTTGTCAATTCTTTTTCTTTGATATTGAGCTGCGCCTTTTGGTCTTTAATTTTGACCAGGTCATTTTCCAATTTATCCATTCTGGCTTTTAAGCCTTCTGCGGTATTCTTGCGAGTTGCCATTAATTGTCTCCTTCCATTTCGGTGCTTGTTTCTGTTGCTTCAGTCGAACTATCCAACGTGCCATAGTCCCCTGTTTGGTCGGTTAAGATAATATTTTCTATCTTATTTACCTTATACTTGTCATTTTCTTTAACGTAGGTTAAACGCAACGTTGCTGTATTAACCACGTCTGTTTGGGCAGTCTCATAGTTTTTCTTCTCATCTAACAAGGTATTGACATAAGTCACCTGAGCAATGACCTCTAGGCTATCCTCATTGATGTAAATGTCTGCGTTTTTAAACTCAAAATCAACGACAAAACCTTTATAGGTTTGGTTTTGTGGTTCATCCTCCGTCGCAACCGTCTGTTGGTATAGCGCATCGGTCATGTATTCTTTATAACGGTTCCGATTTTCGCCCAGGTCTTTTTTGGTGTAGTAATTTAACAAAAAATTAGTTACTTGTTTTTGCGTGAGTGTACTGGTTTTCGTGGTCTTAGTGGTTTTGGTCGTCTCTTGCTTTGTTTGTGAACTTAGCGCCGACTGACCAAGGACAATCCCCACTGCAATAGCGAGGATAATCCCTACGACATAGCCCGCAATCTTAACCATTTTTAATTTCTTTGGATCAATCATGTGATCTCCTTTCGTGTGATTATTTTGGTGGAATAGCAAAGGTAAAGTAAGTAGCGTTGGTTTTGACAGCCCAGTGAATTTGGTTTTTAACACCAGCATAATTACATTCTGAAACAAGGAAAGTGCCATCCTCATTGACATATTCCACATAACTAACATGCCCATAAATAGCATAGGTCGTATCAAAGCCACCTGCTGTGGAACAAACCGCACCAGCGACTGGTGTGTTACTAAACGTCCAACCTCTCGCCACTAAATTTCTCACCCAATCTTGACCATTGCCAAGGTAATTATAATGGGGAGCGCCAGCTTCTACGAGGCGATTGTAGACGTACCAGGTACATTGACCAACAGGATAGGTGTTTCCGTCTAATGAACTTGTGACTGTCGCTGAAGAGGGATAGCTTGAGAGTTTAGAACTATAACTTTGCGGAAAATCAAATGAGGATTGTAAGCTAGAACTAGCCCCTCCTGTTCCATTTGGCGTTGGGTTCTTCAGATAACTTAACACTTGTTGGGCGTTATTCTGACGTTCCTTAATCTTATCGCCAGCATTGCCTTCCCAGTTGACTAAGAATTTCTCGGTTAGCTTATTGACATCCGCATCAGAGTGGAGGATTTCTTTTAACGTATTAATATAATAAGGGCTATCGCCATTTAACATGAAGTCTAGTTGAAGTTCCAAATCATACCATTTTTTATTTTTACTACTAGCATAGGTTAAAAGGGCTGTGTGACGAGTTGATCCGTCACTAGTGTCCGTCCACATACCAAGTCCTAAACCTCTATGTAAGATATTTGCATAGCCACCGTTATAAATCGTTGGTCCACTCATGGCTAACCAAGACTCATCATCCCAGGAGCTATCACTCGCTCCAACTGGTGGATTAAGATAATCCCCTTCGGCTCGTTTAGCGGTGATAGAGCTTTCCGTCCAGAAGTTGCCTAACATTGCAGCAACCCCATTTAGGGTTACAGCATCATCTTGTTTTTTCAGGTAGGCATAAATAGAGCTAATCTTTTTAGCAATATCTCCCTTAATGTTCATATCGGTAAGAACAGAAGTGGTCTGACTATAGCTTACTTTTTGAAAGTAAAAGCCTACGTTAACGTAGACCCATTCTTTCTTTTTCTTATTTTTCAGCTTATAGTAATAGACCTCTTGTCCATTGCTAGCCCCTACGGTGCCAATTTCCTCGCCAGCTTTAATCTTATCGCCGTCGCTAATTCGTAGCCGAGCGACATTCTTATAGGTAAATTCAGCGGTCTTGGTCTTAATGGTCACATCTGAACCTTTAATGGAAATTGTCCCTGTCATCACTGCATATAGGCTATCTCCTTGACTGGCTTTTAAAATGGAACCATTATACATCTTTGTTTTTGACGTATAACCAAACCGCTTCGTAATGGTGATGTTTTCCACTTGGTCATCAGCTGCTTGATTGGTAAAAGGGCTGTCTAGGTCACTATAACCTGTATAATAACCGACTTCTTGAGCTTGTTCTAAGATTTCCTGGTATTCTTCCTGTTCCGATTTACTTAATTTAAGGTACTGATTTTTACTAGACGTGTAGAGGTCTTCCATCGTTTTCAGATTATCTGTATCCTTATTGAGTCCATCCCAAATCGTAGAGAGCAGTTCTCTATAAGTGTGGCTTGGCTCATAGGGATTTTTATTTTTAAGGTTATAATAGCTATCTAATTGATAATCCTCATACTTATAGCCCATAAACATCATGATGTCATCAATATTCGTCCAATAATCCACCTTATCAGTTGATTTCTCACGGTCAATTTTTGACACATAAGTCCAGGTATCAGTCAAATCAAATTCATTCTGCGACACAGTAGAACTACCGCCACCTGAGATAATCCCTAGTAAGGCGATGATAAAGAAAGCAGCAAGCATGAACAAATAAGACTTAGCGGTTAGCGGATTTTTAAGTACCGTCACAATGGGTTTCCCCATCACTCTGGTGACTCGCCTTACCTTATCAACTCCTTGACCTGTTTTTGAGGCTTTCAGCCGTGCCCGCAAGCGCTGGTACTTATTTTTAACCTTGGTTTCCCAACGGTCAGGCGTTGCCGTTCTGGTAAAGCCACGTCCACGGACAAAGTTATAAGTACGGTTACTCACCCCATAGACTCCCTGACCCGTACGTTTCCCTATTTTAAGACCGTAACGTCCAATATGTTTCCCCTGCTTTAAGCCAGCTTGAGTTTGTCTAATATCTTGGCGAGCTGAAGCGATATCTGAAAGACTCTCATCCCCTTGAAAGGCACTATCTACATAGCTTGAGCCTTGACGGTGAGCGGCACGTCCTGCTTTTTGGAGGTTGGTGCCACCGTTTCGTTGAATCGCTGCCTTTTTATTGCCTTTAGCGACCTTCTTTTTAGCTTTTAGCCTCTTTAATTCCTTATCAGCAACTTTCTTTCTGGCTTTTTTCTTCTGTCCTAGGTAACGCTTTTCAGCATCCGTTTTTGGCTTTAATAACCGTTCGTCTCGCTTATCAGCCAACTGATACTTTTTCTTAGTCTCTTTGAGATTTTTCGTGGCTTGTCGATAGTCTTTTTTGGTTTGTTTTACGTCTCGTCTAGTTTGTCTTGACAAGTAGCCTCACCTCCTTTCTGTCTGTAATCTTCATTAGGCATCTGTAGCAACCAGTTCAAAAATTTTGGTGTGTCTTGGGATTGGATTTTCAAACGGTACAACTGTTGCCCCTGCCACAATCAAGCCTGTTCCTTTTCCTTTCGGTTTTTCGATGTAGCGAATTAAACTTGGGGTGAGGGTAATGGCTTTTGACAGCGCCTCAAGGTCGGTTAGCTTATGTTTTAACAGAATCATAAACTCACTGTTAGAGACCAACTTGCGTCCTTCTTCTTTATTCATAAGAGTTTCAATATTTTGGGTAATCGCTGTTGGAACAGCTCCGTATTTACGAACCCGTGAATACAATTCGGTAAAGAACGTCGCTTGAGCCTCTTCTTTAAAGAAGAGTTGCACTTCGTCAAAATAAATGCGTGTGGTTAGTTTATGTTGTGAGTCAACGACCTGTTGCCAAATATAGTCTTGGATAACCATCATGGCAAACGGTTTTAGTTTTCCTGATAAGCGTTTCAAGTTGAAAATCACAAACCGCTCGTTAATATCAACGTTGGTTTCATGAGCAAAGATATTTTGAGAACCTTTAGCATAGATTTCTGACTTCAGCGCTAACTCCTGTGCTTCAGGTTCTGGTTGTTCTTGGAGGACATTGTGCCAATCGACAAGCGTTGGGACACGTGTTTCAGACTCAAACCGTTTATATGTTTCCCGAGTCACACGGTCAATAATGGTGTGTTGCACATCCCCAACTTCATCTAAGATGGACTCAAATAAGCCCATCAGCAAGTTTGCCTTATCTCCAATTGGGTCTACGTTATCCTCATCATCTAATAGACTAGCATCTGGAAGATCTAGGAGATTAAGGTGGGAATTGGTTCCGACATAGATATCCACGAGCTGGGCGCCAAATGCTCGCCCAATATCGGAATACTCGTCCTCGGGATCAATAATCACTACGCGGTCATCTGGGTATTTCAATAGGGTGGGAATAATCTCCATGGTTTTAACCGTCACGGATTTTCCTGAACCTGATGAGCCTAAAACAACGCCTGACCCTGTTTCAAGGTCTGCTTTACGGTCAAGCATAATCACATTATTAGTGAGTTGATTTTGACCATAATACATGGCTTTTGGGCTATTTGATTTCAAATCAAGGTTGGTAAAAGGAACCTGAGTAGCCAAATTAGCTGTCGTCATGTCACGGACAAAACGGCGTTTGACATTTAAAAACGTGTGCCCAATTGGCAAGACGGTATTAAGACCTTCTTCTTGATAGTAGTAACAATCTTCAAAGTCAACACCATGTTTACGAGCGGCGGTTAAAACCTTATCACTGTTATTTCTAAGATCATCCTCATCATCTCCTTTAATATAAACTGCAATCAACCCTGAAAAGGCTTTTTGGTCATTATCGTCAATCGCTTCTTTCCAACGTCGAGTGGCTTCTGAGAGTTCTCTCGCACGACCACTAACCGCTAGCTCTGAGTCAACCCCTTCTTGCGCCCCTGAACGTTGCGCCTTAACCATGTCCGCTTTAATGGTGGTATCAGCATTATTAATTTTTTTGTTAAAAGCCGAAGGTTCATAAGGTTCTGCTTGAACGGTGATAGCTAACTCAATACCAATATCGGTTAATGATTTAATTAAGCGGTCTGTTAAGAAAGTTGGATAGGTTCTGGCATACATGACTTTCCCCATTTTGCCATTAATTCTGAAGCGGTTTTCTAGGAAATGAAGCCGATTAGGCGCAATAAAATCTTTGGCATGAAGCCCTGATAAGGCGATGTCTCGGTAATCGTACGGTAATTTATGCTTATCCAGTAACAACTCCGCAAAAATATCCAAGCGTTCTTTCCCTTCTAGCTTCTCAAAGGCAATATCCATTTGAGCATATTGGTTGTGTAGGGCGGCTTCAATATCGTTAAACATCGCTTCGGCTTTGCCTCGATCGTAAGCATCCGCTTTGATGGTGACAAATTTTTCCACCTCAAAATTCTTAGAGTCCGCTGAAAAACGACTCTCAATCATGTCATTGTACTCTTGGCGAAACTCATCGAAACCATCGCCTGTTTCCTCGTACTTAATCTTGTCAATGGTATGATCCTCAATGCGTCGATTAATGACAAGTAACTGAAAAGTGTTCCCATCATCCAAGGTATTTAAGGCATCAGCGTGGGTCTCAATCACATCTAGCTTATCTTCTAAGGTTGAAGAGAGGTAAGCCACATCCCCTAGCCGATACGTCCGTGACCATTCGCTTTTAGCAATATGCATTAAGCCATTTTCAAATAAATTATTAAACTGAATTGCCTGTTGTGTTGAGGCTTTTAAGGTACGTTTTAAGCGTTTTTGACGTTCCTTTTCAGCCTTCGTTAATTTCGTTGACTTTTGTCCAATTTTTAAAATCATCTTTCGTAAAGTCATCTCCTTTCTGAAAATCGGTTTGATAGCTGCGCTTCTGAACTTTAAGGGTAAACATCACCCGTTCTCTTAGGGCTTCATCTCCCTTAATCCCATAAAGAATAAAGGGAAAAGCTACAGGAAACGCTAGGATGACGCCAGCAATAAGCATCAAATTCTTTGATTGCCCTAGTAATGAAATGGCAAAGGCAATACCAACAGCAATCACAACTCCAAAAATTAAAACTACCTGCCTAAAGGTTGCCCCAAAGAAAACAGGTCTTTCGTACTGATCAAATTCCTTAAGGAATTCACTACCTAATTTGTTCATTGTTCTCCTTTCCAACAAAAAAACAAGCTCTCACTTGAACTTGTTTGTCATACTGTTTCTTATGATCCCCTATCTATTTTTGGATAAAATGAAATCATAACCAGGTCTATCTAACCTGTTCTCAACCATTTTATAAATTTCAAGAGTATCTGCTATGGTTATCAAATCTCTTAAAAATTCAATCTCTTCTCTTAAATTAGCAAAGAAACCTAGTCTAGCTATAGCTAAAAACTCCAGTTTTTCGTCGCTAAGTCCAGAACACTTTTCATCTAAATGACCTGAAAACTTTTTCATTGCTTCAAACATCTAATGTCCTCCTGTTATCTCTTAACGCAAGCGTGCAGTATCAACAGATAACTGTCAATATCACTCTTAGCAAAACTATATAGCTCTCTAGAAGTCCTAATCTGCTTCGTTTTCTGTATAAGTTTTCTATAACAAGCTTTCAATTCAGGATTAATGATGGTTTCTCCCAAAAAATCAGGATCTAAACTCTTAAAGCAAAACGTTACCATATGGAAATCTTCTTGAAAAGCAACGCTATCACTTAAACGATCAGCTAATTCTTCATCAAGTTGACCAAGGACAAATTCTTTGGTCCTTTTCAACGAATAGATTAAAAGTTTGATGTACAATCGTTCCTTATCAGTCATCTGTTAACCTCCAGTCACCTTACTTTTTCAAAAGAAAAAACAGCTCTGATTTAGAATTGTTTGCTTCTCCTCATACCTGAAAAACAGTTCAAAAATTAGACTAAACTTATCCTCATAATAAAGAGACCCACTCTCTATTATCTTCCATATCTCCAATATACTCTGCAAACAATTCTTTGTGATCGTCTTGGAGCTTTAGGAAATACTGGTCATAGTCTTTACTGTCTTTAAAGGCAGATAGCCCAAAGGCAAGATACCGTAACCATTGCTCAAGATACTCGCCATAAGCTTTTTGATCTAACTTTCCCAAATGAACAAGTTCAGTCATGTCTGACTGAAATAAATCAAGAATCGCCATGCCATAGGTTGCATCATGTTTAGCCTCTGCATATCGCCAAGCGTAGTGATAAGCCGAGCTGTCCATTCGAACTTCCAAAGGTAACTCTTCAATCTTTATGCGTCCATGGAGTAACCATCCATACAAAGGCTCTTCTAGTAACCTTTGATAAGGAGCGAGATAGGCAATTTCTTTTTTTAGTTCAGCATTTTCCTTTTGTAATTCTAAAATAGACCTGATATCTTGCTCTGGTCTTGTTTCAGCTTTTATTTGGTTAAATTCCTGCTCTATCAGTTTTTGTAAAAGTGTCATCTAATATCCTCCTCTATGAAACTTTCTATTTGGTTGATACTGAAAATCTTTAAGGGTAAGAACTTGTTCCACTAATTCTTTATGACGTTGAACACTGATAAGCCCTTTTTGGTAGCAAGTGTCATAAATCAAGCACCATAAGTCACTCACTATAGATAAGAACTCCTTTAGCAAATCCAGTAAGAGACGATAAATCATAGTTGCCACAATGATGTAGCTAGCCAATTTAACCACGGGTGAAAATAGGATAGCTTGCCCATTTGAGCCTTTTAAAAGCCAAGTTGTGGTTATTCCATCCAAGTACAGGGTGAGCACAAACGCTAAGTAACCGATCAGTATTTTCATAATCGTTCTGATCCCTGAAATATCAGATTGTTTAAATAACAATTTATTTTCAACTCGGCGCTTAGTGGCATTAAACGGTTTGATTTTAAAAGTGTTACTACCTCTAATCACTGTCCCACTTCTCGGATGTGAAACAAGCCGTCGTCTGACTAATTTCATATTTATTTAGACCTCCTCTTGTTATTCCTTATCTTTAAAACATTTTGATTTAGTAACGGTTCCATTTGGCTGAGGTAATCTTCTAAGACTTTTATCATTTTAACAAGTTCAATTATCCGTGTGGTTTCAACACCATCAATACTAACTTTATACCTATCCCATACCCGTGGTGCTAGTTCATTTCAAAATAGCGTAAATTATGAGCCAGAATAATTTGCTCCATTCGTAACTGTAGTCCTGCTAGACTTCTAGCTAAAGTATGTTCGATGTCAAAGAGACGGCATAGTTCAGAAAAACGTGTTTCAATAGTTCGTCTCATGGCCATCACTTTCCAATCGTTATGTTCTTCGGCCCCTGCCATGTTTTGTCGAAATGGTGTCCATAGATGGTAACCTAGCTGTTCTAAGTCCTTCTTGAGTTCACTACTTAAGTAGCCTAAATCACCTAGGATAACCGATCGCTTACACCCCTCTAATAGTTCATAAACTACCTTGATATCATGGACAGAGGCTGGTGTGACAACATAGTTCAGAATATAACCTGATAAGGTCACCAACATATGAACCTTGAAACCGTAGAACCAAAGATGTTTAGAGGCGTTGTAGCCAATATCTGCTAATCCTTTAAAAATGGCAACTCTGTGATTACGAACAGGTTGGCAAAGTGGTAAGGGAAAACTATCTATAATGGCGATTCTATTAGATGGAAGTATATCACTCATAGCTTTTCGGATAAGTTGGACTAACCAAATTAATTGTCTCGACCGTCGATTAAATCGACTTCTCTCAAGTAATTGACCACACGGAAAGAGGCGACAAATTTTGTAGAAATGTCTTTGCGAAGTGATTCCTAATTCAGCCTGCAATAAGAGCAAAACTAAGAGTGATGTATCTGAAACTTTGACTAATCCAACGTTACGCCGATGTTTAAAGGAATCTGGGCAATACTTTTGATAAAAATGATGGCAAATTTGTGATAATTGGCGTACATTCCATTGCAAATGATGAGATTTAGCAGTATACTGTAAGTGGCTCATTTGGACTAACCTCCTGTATGTTTCGTCACTTACAGTATAGTCCATTTGGGCTTTTTATTGTATGTTGAAATGAACTAGCACCACGGGTATCCCATGTTACCTCCTTAATTGGTTCATAACTAACTGAAAAAGGGAGTGGAAGATCTACTATCCCCTCCAATAAGTACTTCAGTTCTTTTTTACTGTTAACATAAAAAGGGAAAGAATATTTGCCCAACTCGTAAGTCAGTTCCCGATAATTGTTAAAACTAACTTCAATATCAAGGGTTCCTAATTCTGAAAATTCTGGAGTGATAGCAGTCAACGAGAGACTATATAATAAATTATATCCCCATAATTTATTATGTCGTTCATCAATCAACTCTACAAGACCTAGAGATGATAAGTTGCCTTCTATCAATTTTTTAAGTGCTCTCATCGTTCCTCCCTATCGGTTTTCGTCTCCTTTTCCACAAAAACCATTTTTCTTGGATCCAATCTCTACCTTCTTCATAAAGAAATTCTGAGCCACATGCTAACCAAATACCACCAATAAGTGAAAATAGTGACCATCGTATTACATTGTGTAAGAAGTAATAAAAGAAAGCAGTTCTTGCTAAGAAGAAACTGAGCCAAATCACTAGTTTCAACAAACCTCCTAAGAGTTGCTTAAACCGTTGCTTGATAATCGCCTTTTTGAGTCCTTTTAAGGTCCTTTCTGCTTGTTGGATTTGATTATCTAGTTCTCTCAACTCCTTTACTAAAGTAGCACGACGTTGCTTTAATTCTTCTGGTGTGTTCATATTTTACTCCATCATTTATCATTTTAACGTCACCTCTGAAAGAGGGAGTGTAATTTGAACATTATCAATAACTGTATCGTTTGGATTTTGTCCTTGTTTAAAATCGTCATACTCCCAGGTTTCCATCACTGTCATACTTGGAACAAAAGTATCAATCACCATGACAATTAAATCACGAATAGCCTCATACTCCTCTTGGGTCAAGGGAACAGCTGCTGCTTCGTTAGAGACAACAAAATCACAAAAAACACATTGATAACCGAGCCAATCTTCAATCCCTGTGTTGACATCGATATAACGACCATAAGTCTCAACTAATAATAAAAGCAGGGCTACTTTTTCTTGTTCCTCGTCAATCACATCTGAGACACCGCTAACACTAGACCCTAAATTAGGTTCAACAAAGAAGAAAAAGGAACCATCATAATTGATCCGTTCATATTTGTCTTTCATTTCTTGTCGGTAAATGGGATCTGAATACCTTGATAAAGCTTTCTTAAGGACTTTTTCCTTAAAAAGTGTAATCGCTTCTGATAATGTTGTTTGTTCAATTTTTTGTTTTAGTTTATCTGGTGTTAACATATTAGCTCCTCTTCTAAATGAAAAAACAGCTCTGATTTCAGAACTGTTTTGACTTATTGTATTTTGCTCTTTCCTTTATAAGGATATCTAATGGGATAGTGTTCATCTGAATACGATGATTTTTGAGTTCAAAACCAAACTTTTGATAGACATGATCACGGCGAGCTTGATTTTCAGGATCTCGCTCATCAACATGTGATAATTTGCCTATTATCCTCACCTTTTCTCCAAATAATTGACTCATATGGAATAATGCTTCTCGTAACAAGAAACTGCCATAGCCTTTATTAGGGGTCGCCATAAGAAAATCTCTAATCAATAAATAGTCTAATGTTCCAAGTTTATCCCCCTCTGTATCATGGTAATAAGCTTCCACGTTTAAGAAATTCAATCGGTCTTTACGACTATGCTTATAGGTGTCATTTACCTTAAACCTCAAGTGATTAATCCGATTTAGACGATCAAGCGAATAAGACACACTCGCAAGCATATAGATGCCTTTTACAGACTGACAATAGAGTAACTTTTGGTCATTCTGATTGAACTCTTCAAAGTAGGATAATCGCTTTTTCAAAGCTTTATTTTCTCTTTTTAGAGTTCTTAACTGCTTATCATAAGTTGAAATCATTGAATAAGCTTCGGTTAACTTCCTTTTGGTCTTGAAAATAGCGCTCAAAGTCTTTCTCTCCTTTAAAAGCTATTTTACCACGTTCTAAAAAACTTAGCCATTTTTCCAGCCACTGAGAGTACTGTTTTTGTGACATTTTCCCAATTGAAAAGAGGTAGTTCAAATCGTCTTGAAGCATTTTTAAGATGATGATACCAGCTTGGCAATCTCCTGTAGCTTCCACAAACCGCCAAGCGTAGGTGTAAAAAAGATCATCATCTTGCATTAAACGAATAGCTTGTGGCAAGTCACTTATTGTTAACTGCCCTTGTAAGAGACAATCGGCTACAACATCTCTCAGCAACCGATAATCATATTCATAGGGAGACAACCGTTTGACTTCACTTTCTAGAGCACTGATTTTCTCTTGAAAGTAATGGTATGCCTGTTCTTGATTAGTCATGTGTTTTCTCCTTTCCCATCAAGCAAAAAACACCTTGCTTTGATGCAAAGTGTTTGTCTATTTTATATTTATATGCTTTAAAATTTACTCTTTCATATCAGCAACCGTAATCAGAATGGCTACAATGAGCGATAAGCCCATTAGCCATAACAAATTAGTATTGCTATAGATAGTTGATAATTCTGGTCCATCACTATTCATGATTACTACACTATAGGTACCTACTGCTAATAGCCAAAATATTGCAAAACCGATAAAGGTTTTTACCCAATTTAATAATGTAACTAGGATGAAAAATGGTGTCGCAACCACAAGCCCTAAAATCATTGTCAAAATAGAGAAGATAACTCCAAAAGCCCTTCCTATTTTCCCAAAAATTCCCCAAACAGATAGCTTATCTTTTGTTTCTGTAGTTTCATGCTGTGCCATTTTTTCTCCTCCCTAAGTTACAAAATTACACGATTAGTAAATCTTATCACTTACATTATACCAAAATCACATGAAAAATTACATGGCATTAAGCAAATTTTTAGCTAAGCGTTGGCTACCAAATAGGGTAAAGATGTAAACAATCCCTTTGGCTAATGAAGCAAAAGCTTCTACACCATCCCCTTCACCAGCTCTAAACAGTTCATCTGATACTAAAGCTGGGTATAATCTAATAATAATCACAAGAAGTAAACCTTGAAAAGCATAAGCCGCAAATAGCTTAAGAAAGTTGATGGCCATTTGCCGGGTCTGTTCAGACATAAAGAAAGCCACGATCAACGGTGCTACTGCCTTTAAGATATACATTTGAAAAAAGCGGATAAAGACTAAAATGTTACTTGAAACATTACCTAGCTTGTCTACAACCCAACCAACTAGTTTTACTACTTGTTTAAAGATATAACCACTCAGTCCTGATGTATCTACATCTGTACTAAATTTTTTGGATGGAAGCACTGCATCTACTAGTTTTATGGCTTGATTAAAGACATAGACAATGACATCAAAAATTTCAGCGGTGTAATAAACCAGAATAAAAGCAATCACATAGCTCAACGTTATTTCCATCCACAACTGAATAGTTAAGCCACCACCTTCTTGACCCAGTCGCTTGTTCCATGAAAGAACGTCCACTAAAAAGAAAGTTAGTATGATAATACTAGCGACGGGCAAGAGAGCTGTGTTAATTTTAGTGGCGTAGTCGTTAACCGTTGGACTATACTCAGCTAGCGATTTAGCGATATTGTCCATTCTTAACTTCCTTTCCCTTACATTGAGATACTATTGATATAGGTAATAATCGCTTGGCAAACACCTGCACCAATAACACCAAGGGCAGCTCCGTTTACCATACCATTTGACCCTTTTTCTTGGCGCATTGAGTCATTATTGTTACGCCCTCCAAAGAAGTCAATTGCTCCAGTTAATACCCAAACCAAACCCGTAATGGTTACGACGATTTGTACAACACGAAAAACACTAACTGCTGTAGACATAAAATTATTCTCCTTTAAAATTGAAAAGGGCTACATACCATATGTAGCCAAGTTAAAACAACGATAAAAAGACTGTAAATTGTCTTATCAGTTATTTTCACAGTCTTTATTGATAGAGCCTTACCTGCTCCAAGCAACAAGCCACCCAGGCGATTTATTTTGAGCTCTATTTAGAGAAAAAAGTGACTTGCTGTTTGGAACAGGCAAAGCCTGTTCAAGTTAGAATAAGTTAATTTTCTTTACGTTTACGAATACCCACTAGTCCGACTAAAGTCATAAGAAACCCTGCAATCGTTGCGACAATACTTCCTGAAGTGTCTCCTGTCATTGGAAGAACACTTGATTTTACAATTTGTGGCGCTTCTGGTGTTGCTGGTTTATCATACGCAACAGTATGCACGTTCATCTTAAGTTGTGGTGTTTCAACCTCCATTTCAGTTGTCTTATTAATACCTACCTCATGTACATCCGTCTCAAGTTGTGGTGTTTCAACCTCCATTTCAGTTGTTTTGTTAACACCAACTTCATGAACAGTTGTTTCTAATTGTGGTGTTTGCACATCCATTGACGTTGTTTTATTAATACCTACCTCGTGAACATCTGTTTTAATTTGAATCGTTGGAACATTAACTTTTTGATAGTCAGGTGGTGTTGTAGGATCTTTCTTATAATTAGGTACTTCTGGTGGTGTTGGTGGTGTCAAAACAGGTGCTGCGACATCACTTGAAAAGGCAAACCAGAACTTACCGTATTCATGTCTCTTAGCATCTGCGCCAGCATCCATAACAACATCAAATGAGATAGTATCACCACTTGACACGACACCAACAGCTGCACCATACCAACGATTAGCTTGCGTGTCACCATCCCAATAACTATTCGGGTCAGTGGCTGGGTTGGCATCGAATCGTGAACCATTTGAAACATAATCATTGTAGTTACCGGCATAAAGAACACCATCTTTATAAATGACACTAGAACCAGCAATCGTTTCAATTTTGATATTTGATGATAAGTTATGAATCGATTCTCCATAACCACTTCCAGCATAAACTTCTGTTTTATTCAAAGAATTAAAAGCGATCAAAGCAGGATTCTTCTCATTAAATGTTATCACTTGACCTTTTTCATCAAAAAATTGAATAGACATTCCAATGTGACTACTTTGTGAACCATTTTGTTCACCGTTCTTATCATCGGTATCAAAATCAGATGACATAAAGGTTACTGTAATGTTTGGATTATTGCTAATATGTAGTCCATTCACAGCATCTTTAGCAGTATAGACATATACTACCTTATCAATTTTGACACCATTATAATAAGAATTTTTAAGATTAGTATAAGTGACCGTCACACTCTCACCTTGGTGCAGAACAACTCGATGAGAATCTGTACTGTCATTAACGATAATTGCCCCATCAGACTTGACAATTGTAACGTGGGCATCTGCTTCCGATTTGAAAATGAGTCCTTGAACGTAAGTCTGATTTAGATAGCCATCTTTACCTTTATTAGCTTCATATTCAGCTAACTTCTTATCATACTCAGCTTTATCAGCTTCATATTGAGCTAGTTTTTTCTCATAATCAGCTTTTAACTGAGCGTTATGCTCATTAACTCTTTGAACTTCAGCATCATACTCAGCCTTTAATTGAGCATTTAATTTATCAACTGCTTGAATCTTAGCTTTGATTTCAGCTAGTTTCTTATTGGCTTCTTCAATACTTGAGACAGTGACTTTATTCCCAGTGATGGTTTGAGTAACAGCATTAAGAGAAGCCATCAAATCTTGCAGTTGTTTATTCACACTATTTTGAGCATTGATAATTTCTTCAAGCTTTTGTTTTTGAGCCTCAGCATCTGCTAACGCATCTTCTGCCTTATCATAATGCTGTTTTTCAGTTGTTGTGATAATAACGCCTGCAGATTCTGCTTTTTTCTTAGCTTCCTCAATCAACTTATTGGCTTCTGTTTCTGCTTTCTTATCCGCAATCAACTTGTTCGTGGCTTCCTCAATAAGTTTTTGAACTTCTGCCAACTTAACTTTCGCTTCATCAATTGATGTGACCTTAATAGGACTCACATTAACTGTCAACCCTGCTTTTTGTGCTAAAGCCTGTGCTTGTTTAATAGCTTCATCAATAGATTGTTGCATTTGGGCAAAAGCCTCTAACTTATCTTTTTGACTTTCGGCATCGGCAGTCGCATCTTCTGCCTTATCATAATGTTGTTTTTCAGTTGTTGTGATGATAATACCTGCAGCTTCAGCTTTTTTCTTAGCTTCTTCAATCAACTTATTGGCTTCTGTTTCTGTTTTCTTATCCGCAATCAACTTGTTTGTCGCTTCCTCAATAAGTTTTTGAACTTCAGCGAGTTTAGTTTTTGCTTCTTCGATTGATGTGACCTTAACAGTGCTCACATTAACCGTCAAACCTGCTTTTTGTGCTAAAACCTGTGCTTGTTTAATGGCTTCGTCAATAGATTGTTGCATTTGGGCAAAAGCCTCTAACTTATCTTTTTGACTTTCGGCATCGGCAGTCGCATCTTCTGCCTTATCATAGTTTTGTTTTTCAGTTGTTGTAATCACAACGCCTGCAGCTTCAGCTTTTTTCTTAGCTTCTTCAATCAGCTTATTGGCTTCTGTTTCTGCTTTCTTATCCGCAATCAACTTGTTTGTCGCTTCTTCGATAAGTTTTTGAACTTCTGCCAATTTTGCCTTAGCTTCATCAATAGAAGTCACCGTTGTTGGCTTAAGTGTAACGGTTAGACCTGCTTTTTGAGCCAATTCTTGAGCCTGTTTGATAGCTTCATCAATAGCTTTTTGCGTTTCTGCAAATTTTTCTGCCTCAACTTTTTGGTTATCAGCATCAGCTTGAGCTTCATTAGGATCGGTATAATGGTTTTCACCATTCACTTCAACTTTGACCCCTGCATCATCAAGAATATCTTTCGTGTCTTCTACTGTCTGATTAATCTTTTCTTGTTCTGGTGTTGTTGCTTCAGGCAATTTAAGGTCAGTTTCTTGTTTTGGTGTTTCTACCACTTCATCAGTTGAATCTGTTACGTCAGATGATGTCGTATCTTCTTTTGGTGTTTCATCGATATCACCAGTTGCTGGTGGTGTTGTATCAGTAGAGGGCGTTTCTACCTCAACGCTCGTAGTAACAGATGGTGATACATCTGTTTGAGCTACTGTACTATCTTGAGTAGCTGTTACTTCATCAGCTGAAACATGAGCGCCAAGAAAGGCTGTCGCTAGCGCAATCCCACATACTAGACCATAAGCTTTTGATTTACGGAAATATCCGTGTCCATTAGTTTTTGTCGTCATTTAACATACCTCCAATGACTATATTTTTAATTTTAACTACAACAAAAGAACAGTTTAGTGACATGTTCAGGTCATTTCATTTAAAAGAAGATAAAGAGTAAAAAACGGGTAGTTTTATGACTTGCCTAGGTCAAGAAATAAAAGACGTTATGAAAAAAGCAAAAAACTCTATGACGATTGATAATCATAGAGTTGATTCAATATTATTAGTTACTTGCTATTTTGTTTACGACGAATATCGACTAAACCAAATAGTGTTAATAGACTACCTACAATAACAGCTAATACAGACGACCCCTTATCACCTGTTGTCGGTAACACACTAGCTTTTTGTACTGGAATATTAGCTATTGGTGTTAACGATTGATGACTAGTTTGTGTTGTAGTTGTTGATTGAACGGTTTCAGCTTGATAACCAATAATCTTACCCGTCTCATCGATAATTGGAACTGGTGTTTTGCCTTGAGAAACAAGAGCATCATACTCATCTTGTAGCTGTTGTTTGTGTTGAGCATCAAGCACATCTTGATAAGCTTTAGCGGTTGTTTCGTAAACCGTTTGAGCAGATAGCTGTTTCACTTGTAACGCTTTAAGCGTTGTAAGTTCAGCTTCCAATTGATCAAGAGCCTTAACTAGGTTAGATTTCGCCATCGCTTCTTTTTCTTTAGCTTCTGCTAATCGTTCGGGAGCATGTTGCAGGCTTTCTAAATAGGCTTGCGCTTGTACTAGCTGTTCTTTAGCATCTTCAACATTATCCTTAGCTGTAACAACAGCATTTTGAGCAGAAACCAAGTCAGCTTGTAATTGAGTTAGAGTTGCTTGAGCCTGTGTTAAAGCTTCTTGTTTGGTTTGTAAATCAGCTTGCCTAGTAGCTAAAAGCTGTTTAGCATTATCCAAGTTTTCTTTCTTTTGTTTGATATCGGCATTCAAATTAGCAACAGCCTCATTGGCTTTTTCTAAGCGTGTTTGCGCTTGATTATAAGCATCCTGTGCTTGTACTAAATGAGCTTGTGCTGTCGGTGTTTGAACAGCAACTGATTGGGCTTGTGATAAGACTTTTTGTGCAGCCTCAAGGTTTGTTTTGACAGTATTATAAGCTTGTTTTTTAGCTGATAAAGTAGTGTCAGCAACTTTTAATGCTTCTTGTACTTGCGATAAAACTTCCTGTGTCTTTTCAAGACTTGTTTTAGCAGCCTCAAGTTCTTTTTCTATATCACGATTTCCAATATTAGCATTAACATCAAATTTTGTGTTATCTTGAACTTGTTTATCAGATACACCTAAAATATGAATACGCCCTAAAGGTAAGCTATGACCATTAACGACATAATTTAAGATACTGAAATCAATTCCAATATATTTAGAAGCAGATTGTCCATAGAAACCACCAACTCCAGTCAAAGAAATGGTATGTCCCCAAGAACTCGTGTCATCATCAAACAACATTTCTAATATAGTATTGTAAAGAGCACGCTTCAGGTCATTCATTGTTAAAACTTTTTCTGGATTGAAATATCCTGAAGAAAAGTTCTCATAATGATTAACCCCTTGAACTGAATACAAGCCAAATTTCGCAGCAGCAGTTGGAATAGCTGTCGTATCATGACCGAGTTCTTTCGAAGTATTTGCCACCTCATCCGCAAAAGCCATAGCAGATGAATTAGTTACAACTAGCTCTGCACCGAGTGCTGAACGCACTTGATTTAGTAAGTCAACTGCAAATTGTGTCAATTCACGGCGTTGTGCCTCTGTCAAATGATTAACATCATTAATAACAACACGATCTACATTGTTAGATTTATAAGCATTATTAGTCAAGCCAACTTTAGCAGCTTCTTTTAAAGCCTGTGAATTTTCGGCTGTCCCGTTTAAATAGAAATCTTTTAATTTATCACCATAGCCACTAGGAATAGTAATAATATTATGATTAGCAACCTCATCTAAAAGATTGTCTACCACTTTTTGGGCATCATCTACATTGGTTTGAGCTTGATTTTGGGCAATTGTTTTATCATTGACATCAGATTGAGCTTGATCTAAATCAGTTTTCTTATCCGCAAGTTCTTGCTCTGTTTTATCAAGTTCTGATTGTGCTTTATCAATCGCATTTTGACGGTCTTTATCAGCTTTTTCAGCCTCTTCTAATTGGTCTTTGGCCGATTCAAGGTCATCTTTCTTAGTAGCTTCATCTTTTTTAGCTGCTTCTGCCTCATCCAAAATATCTTTTGAGCCTGTACCATCTAAGATGTCTTGAGCTTGGTCTACTTTACTTTGCGCATCATTGACTTGGTTTTGAGCATCATTAACTTGATCTTGCGCTTGATCAACTTTATTTTGGGCGTTATTGACAGCACCTTGAGCATTGTTGGCATTTTGTTCCGCCTGCTCTTGGTCTTTTTCGGCTTGATCGACTTTATTTTGGCTATCAGTAACCCCATTCGTCGCATTTTCGATTTCTTCAGGAGTTGCTTTATCAACTAAATCTTGAGCATTATTCGTATCTTGTTGCGCTTGATCATAAGCATCTTGAGCGTTATTAGCATTTTGTTGCGCATTATTAACGACTTGATTCTGGTTAACAACAGCATCATTAGCTTTATCAAGCTCACCTTTAGCATTATCAACATCAGTTTGTGTAACAGATGTTGTAACGCTTTGATTTTGTTGTTCCTCAACCGATGTTACGGTTGAATCAACTTCATCCGCATGAGCTGTTTGTGCCAAAGTTGCCCCTGCTAAAAGAGCTGTTGCAGCTACTGTAACTTTTGCTTTTTTCATAACGTCTTTTACTCCTGTATTCATATTCTTTTTACTCCTTTATTCTAACACTTTTTTCAAAAAACTTATATTGCTCGTTTTTTCTTCCAGAAGAAACCCACTAGTCCAATAAGTCCTGATCCTAGAAGACTAAGAAGTGTTCCACTAGTTGACCCTGTTTCTGGAAGTGTGACCATTTTACCATCAGCCGTTTTGAAAGAGACTGTGCCATTGCCATTTTTCTGACCACCAAACTCAGTCGCATCTGCTAAACGAGTATTACCTGAGGCATCTTGCACTAGCAACTGACCATTTTGGGTTCCAACAACGGTTTGATTAGGTGCAACAACTTGTGGTTTCACTGTGATGTTTCCTTGGTCATCCTTATTGACGGCATCATCAGTAATTGGTGGTGTTGTTGGTTGAGATGGTTCGCTAGGTTTAGTCGCCTCTTCACCTGTTCCAGGATTAGATGGGGTCTCTGTATCTCCGCCTGTTCCTGGGTTATTGTCACCACCATAGCCATCCGTATCACTACCATCTGTCGATGGTGGGGTACTTGGGTCTGTTGATTGATCAGGAGTCGTTTCACCTCCTGTGTCGCCACCAGTATCTGGATTAGTAGGTGGTGTTTCTGGATCCGTTGGGATATCTGGAGTTGTTGGCGGTGTGCTTGGATCTGTTGGCACATCTGGAACAATTGGTGTGCTTGGATCAACAGGTTGCATCTCAGTAACCACCGACACCTCATTAGGTGTTTCTGGACTACTTACCTCATCAGCTGAAGCTAAGCCTGCTTGCGTAAGGGCAACAGTTGATAACGTAAGTGCTGCTAAAATTGTCTTTTTTGTCATAACTTCTCCTTATCAATACTAATCAAAAACAGTTAGACAGCTTTTGAAACGACAAAATCGTGTTAAAGTGTTAAAGCATTACATTTTTTGACTGATACGTTTCATGCCTAACTGATTTAGTGATTAGTTCATTACATTTTTTTGGTTGGGCGATGATAGCCATAACCTGTTAACAACAAGTGACTGCTACCATACCGTTTGACTTTTTCGGCAATAATTTGCCGATCTCTTTTGATGACTCTTATGTTGCTATAGATTTTGCGATAGGGGTAAATGATATTCACTTCCAATCGTTCGCCATTAATAATGCCAAAATCCTTTTTGATAGCATATTGATGCTTCAAAATCAACTCAGAGCCATCATCTAGTAGGGCAGTAGCCCCACCTTGTAAACCTAAGGTTTTTAAGTCCCTTAGAGTGACTTCATTTTTTATTTCAAATTTCATTCCCTACTCCTTAACATCCATTTGAAAAGCGAATTGACGCTGTGCTGAGAAGAAAATCATTCTTCTACTGTGTTTTTTACGCAGAGCTTGTAGGTTACTCACTCTTTCTTGAAGCTAGGACAAGTCAACTAGCTTTCAAGAATATTCTGTGATCAGCACTAGATATCCTTTTCTAGTTACGACACCGCCCCTATTTTTCTTTTATGCTTAGATCACTGCTAATCAGGGCAGTGGTGGCTATTCAGTTATCAAAGAACCTAGGTAGTTTAGTGACCTGCCCAGGTCAAGCAATTCTTTCTAGTTTTCTTGGTTAGGTTTGTGAAGAACTTGGAAGAAATTTGACCAAACTTCAACAACAAAGTGCTTTTGACCATCTTTCTCATAATTCCTTGTTCTAATTTCACCTTCTAAACTGATAAGTGTTCCTTTAGCAGTCCAATTAACAAGGTTTTCTGCTGCTTTTCCCCAGATGATACAAGGAATGAAATCAGCATCATTTCCTGCACCACCTGCTTTCTTTTTACGATTAATCGCTAGAGTAAAGCGAGCGTAAGTACGTTTATCTGGTGTTTGATAAAGTTCTGCCTTTTTGGTCAAGCGACCAATTAAATCAACATTATTCATCATTTCTCCTTTTTGACGTTATAACTTAGCGAGTGACTGCTGAAGCTTCTCGCTTTCTTTTTTCAATACCTCTAAGCTCTCAGTATCTGCTTGTAATAAGCTTCCCAATTGCTCGGTTGACGTTGTCACCGTTGCAATCAGTTTAGCAAGAGTACTGACTGGTTCTCCTGTCATCACTTGAACCGTGCTATCATCCGCCGTAGAAGCAACGATAATCAATTCATCTAGTTCTTGATGTTGAGCTAAAACAGCGGTATCTTTTAAAAGCTCAAGTGCCTTTTGATTAAATGGTGTCATGTTATCCTTCCTCCTTTGCAATCACGGTCACTTCATCATCTGCCATGAGAGGCGCATGATGACTTTCAACAGCAATTAAGGTAATGCCAACAAGAGCTGTAAAACTAGCAATAACAAATACAACACTAAACATTGCTTCTCCTTCATCATCACTCATCCACTAGGAACCATTCAATCGTTTTAAGATTCCCTGAACGGTAAGCTAGTCCAAACTGTGCTTTTTTAGCACTATACTGTTTTTTCAAAAGTGTATCCCCTTTTGAGAGCTGGTTATCATCTCCTAGAATCGAAAGTGATGACGGTGACAACGTTTCTGTATCCCCTTGCTCGGAGGTCAATTCATACGTCTTCTCATCACTATCAAGGTTCGTTTTAACTTGTGTCACTTCATATTTTGTGGTTATGATTGACGGATTAACATAAGTTTCTGCACTGGGAGCTATGAGCATCAATACGTGTACAACACAAACAAAAAATGACGTAGCACTTATCAGAAAGATAAGGCATGAAAAGACATAGGCTGAGCCAAATGGATCTAAGTCAAAGTAACGTATCACTTTTGTTAATGAGTAGCCGACAATGATGAAACTAACTAAAATACCGATAGCCATTAAGCGCTGATCAATCATTCCTCTTCCTCCAAGAACTCTGGATTTTCGTAAATATTACCAACGACTTCGCAATCAGACCTGTTATATTTAATGTCAGCAACTTCACTTAAATCAACAATCTCGTCTATAAACCTCGCTTCCCAGCAACCTAAGTACTTGTTCCAAACGACTTTTGCTAACTCACCGTCATACGTTTTTAAAACATCACCATTGAAGATCTCTTTGTCATACATATCAAACAAACCTGTTGATTGCATAAGCTCAATTTCATCAAAGCTATACATAACATTTGCATGGCTTTTAACTTCTTTTTCAAGGGAGTCAATTGTTGCTACATTCACCATCTTACTTCCTTGTTTAAACCACGCTCTAAATTTCAGTTTTGGAATGGCAATAAGCTCCTTTTTTGGACTACGACCAATAGCTAACATTTTAGGTGATATTGGTTTAAACTCATCGTGTAACAATTGCTTTTCCACCAATTCTTCAACACGTTTCATACGTTCCTGATGGCTAAGATTGTTATCTTCAAATAAAGATTTTGGAATGGCGATAAATGCTTTGTTACTCATGTTGTAACCTCCTCAACTGTTTTGTGATTAATGACTCTCTAAATATTTTGTCACTTATAGCAATTTTGAAGCTAATATTAGCTTTTCTAGCCTATCAATTCCTTCATCAGAGCGAGATAATGCAGTTGCTATCTTCAAAATCTCTAATCCCTCAGAAAGGAGAAATGTTTCACCTTGTAAAAGTACTCTTAGTCTTATATATTGGCTTTCATAAAATTGTTTGAGTGCAACTTGAAGTACTGGTGGAATGGGATGCCCAAGCTTTTTCTGATGATTCTGATTCAAGATATCCAATACATCACCAAAATTTTCAAGAAAATCTGCATATAGTTTTAAAAATTCTTTTTTCTGTTCTCTTTGAGTTAGTCGTCTTGTCATTATTGGCTTCCCTTCTATCCATGATTAATAACGGCTAAATGAAAGCTTGTCTTCTCAACAACTGGGCTTTCGTAAAGCTGATGATAGTTATCCGTGTTTACCTCAAAATGAATTTGAGCATTTTTTAATCGATTTTGGATAACTTGGTGATACGTTTGAACCAGTTCTGTCGTATCAAAAGCTTGGTGATAAGCTTCCCTATATCGTTCAGGTAACACATCGTGTTTAGCCACAATGACTAAACGTTGCTTAGCATAAGGCCGAGGCATTAAATCTTTGGAAATTGAGAGGTGCTCTGGCTGCCCCTGGTATTCAAACTGAATATCAACAGTGCCATGGTCATAACTTAACAAAAAGTCGTAAATCAATTCTTCACTAGATTCAGCGTACAACTCAAAGCTATCAGCTTGACACTGAAAAAATTTAGTAAGAATGGTGTCTAATCCTTGAGATAAGTTATCAAGATAGCCCATCGCCAAAAAAGCTGTGGTAATGATGGTTCCTATAACGCTAACTTTTAAAATGTTAAGTAATGAAGCCCCAGACGATAAGAAACCATAAGTAAGAACAGTCGTCACCAGGAACACTACAGCTGTCAGTTTCAACAAGCCCTTAGCAGGATGAGCACATCGATTTAGTTGGTGTTGTAGGTTAATCTTAAACGTTTCATCAAACAGATTTTCTGTCATTGACTAACCTCCTGTTGGCGCATCGCATAATAATTTTCGGCATTTCGATGCGCAATCTCTTTTTGCTCATACAGTCGTTCTCGTTTTAAATTCTCTAAAGATTTTAAGAGGTAAGCCAATGGGCTGTCACAATCGACAGGGACATGATTTTCAATCAAATCAATCATTTCTTGACTGGTAACATAGCCCTCGGCTAAATATTGTGCTATAAGCATTTTCTGACGATGCGTTAAGCTATAATTCTGGAATTCTCCCGTAAAGAGATCATACTGGGTAAACTTAGCATTATAGCGATCCGCAATCACATTCAACAACGAATAATATTTGGGTGGAACGTACTTAACCGATTGATTTTGAGAAGAGTGACTATCAGCTCCAGCAGGTTGAGAAAATTCGTCAGAATTTTTCTCAGCCTTTCTAGAACTAATAATATTATTCTTTATATCAGTCTTACTAGTATTAGTATTACTTGGGTTCAACTTTTGAACCTCACGAGGTTTATTGTTTGAGCCACCTGGAAGTTCATTGTTTGAACTTCCTTTGGTATCAAGGGATTTCGCACTGTCATTTTCGTAAAGAATATTTCCAAAATAATCTAATCGTTTCAATAGTGTGTCATTTTCATCGTAGTATTCTATCAGTTGACTTGTTGCATCAACGTTTTGAAGGTAAAGACGATTTGGCTTATTTTTTCCTAATCTAACTTCTCGTAATAATCCTAAATTAGTCAACTCTTTCTTAATTTTGATGACTGTATTTTTAGATTTATCAAGAACTTTCATCAAATCACTAACCGTGTAAATCATAAATACAGCATCATGCTCGTCAACATAGTCACGATTACCTTGTTGATAGGATCGTATACTAAGCTGACAGCGATTTAAGAAAATACCGTAAGCTAATTTAGCATCTGAAGACAGTTTGACATAAGGACTAGTGTAATGAATTTCAATCAGACATTTCTTTTCAGCGTCCCATCTGTGTTCAATACTTCTCGTAAATAGTTGAGGGACTTGATGGAATTTTTGTGTTTCTAGCTGATGAATCGTAATATCTCTATTTGTGTTCATCTAAAGCACCTCCACATTAACTCTTAGCTTTAATTCTCCTTGTGATTGAAAACGAATCAGATTAGTTGCTTCTAATTCTTCAATCGCTGTTAAAGCTCTTTTTCTAGACCAGCCTGTTTCTTGCATCAACTCACTAATCATCATATTTTTGGTTAACTTAGCAATCGGTGTCATATCTTGTCCTTTCTTTTGTATCTTAGTATTGCAATACTAAAATTATTTTTTTGTTAAAACAGCCCAAAATAATGAAAAAAATCATATAGGACTACCAAAGCGTTAATCATAAAGAGGGTTAGGCTTAAGAAATAGGGAGCTTTTCGGTGATAATCACTAATAAACATTGGATAAAAAACAAAGACAAAACTAATATTAAAAATAATCCACGGGCTCATGTTTCACTCCTAAAATCACATAACCATCTTTTAAGCCAATAAACTCCGATAGGACATAGGTTACTGTCATTACAATACAGCGAGCTGTGTAACCCTGTTTGGAATCGTATTCTCTTAGTAGTAGTTCATCTCCAACTTTGAAGTCTCGATCGTTATACCGACATTCAAAGGTTTTAATACCATCGTTGAGTGCTTCAAAATAGTCTGGATGGCATTTTAAATCATGTTGCATTTGAGTTCTCCATTATCTGTTTGAGAATAGCTTCTTCTCTTTTATCTAGTTCCATATATTCCTGTAGCAGTTCAGATTTTTGGTGACTGATAGAAAAAAGCTCTTGAATCCATTTTGCTGGAATAGTATCCCTTGGATTTACTAGTGTTGGTGTATCATCGAGTCCTAGTAGGTAAGGAATAGACACACCAAAATAATTAGCTAGTTTTATAGCATTTTCTTTTTTAGGCGTCCTAATACCTTGATTATAAGAACTTAAAGCACCGTAAGGAATGTCAGCTTCTTTACTAATCTCTTTTAATTTTTTTCCAGATTTTATAATTAGCTCTCGTATTCTTGTTGGTGGTTTTTCAAAAATATCATCAGGTCCTAGCATGATTCTCTCTTTCGTCTGTTATATGGTTAAGTCTAATTCTTTTGCGATAGCTTCGATGACGTTAACTGTAACGCTATTACCAGCCTGCTTATATAGCTGACTATTACTATTAACTTGACTGGCTCTATCAAAAGCCCAATCTGGAAATCCTTGTAATCGTCAACATTCTTTTGGAGTTAATTTACGGATACGATAGCCTTCTGTAATGCCAAAAGTTCCCATTGTTGTAAATCCTCGGTGACCTGTTGTTGTTAATGTACCGACTTCATCTCGATAGGACTTATTGTAAAAATCATAAACTTGTAACAAGTTGTTTTCATGCCAGGAATGACTTGATAGCGTTGGAGAAATAGGATGGCTACCACCATTGTTATAGCCTCTCGCCTTTTGAATAATCTTCGGCTTTTGGTCATTATCAGGAGTTCGTACGGGAATAGCAATTTTACTGCCTTCACCTTTATTCGTCGTTACTGTTGGTGAAAGAGCATCCACCTGATAGACCTCGCCATTCATTCCTCTACCACTAGGGTTGAGATTACCTAGTCGTTTTGGTCTGAGAGAATCAACTGTTGGGCTTTCTCCTCTGAGAGGAAATACATTTCTGGTACATGTTCTTCTAGAATGTCCGATAATGAACACCCGTTCTCTGTTTTGGGGCACTCCGAAATCTTTGCTGTTAAGCACTTGCCATTCCACATCATACCCCAGTTCATCCAATGTTCTGAGGATGGTCTCGAAAGTATTTCCGTTGTTGTGACTGAGGAGTCCTTTAACGTTCTCAAGGAATAGATAGTGAGGTTTGAGCACAGATGCGAACCTTGCAATTTCAAAGAAGAGAGTTCCTCGTGTATCTTCAAAACCTCGTCTATTGCCCGCAATTGAGAAAGCTTGGCACGGAAATCCTCCACAGATAATGTCCACACTTCCGATTTCTCGAATAGCGTCAGTTGTAACGTCTCTGATGTCATGAAATTCAATCTCTCCTTCAGTTTTATAGATAGCTTTATAACTTGCTCTGGCGAACGGATCAATTTCACAAAAGCCTACACATTGATGACCGAGACTTTCTAATCCCATTCGAAAGCCGCCAATACCAGCAAATAGATCAAAAAATTTCATTACTAGTGTGTCCTCCTATTTTTTCTTAATTCCTTACTAAGAGGAATCTTCAAAACTAGCTAGGTTAACAGCATCAAATAACGTCAACTGAACAACATTAGTGTGATAAGATTTTAAATTTAATACTTGTTCTTTTACTACTTCTTCTGATGGTGTTAAATCCTTACTATTGTCATCAGAAGAAATGACTTCAAAAATTTCTAAAGTGTCAATATCCGTCACGAGTTCTAATTCATCAGCCATTAGTTCTTGTCCTTTCGTTTTGGTTTAGAAACAGAAAAAGGAGGAACAGATTTCTCCGTTCCTCCTTGGTTTTCTCTATTTATTTTTCATTTCCCAAAACTCTAGACACTTACATGTATTTTCTTTCTTTTATCTAAAATTCCTGTCAAAAGTGCCATTTTTCAGCGATTATTGTCCTTTAAATTGCTTTTAGTGAATTGTACATAATCGCTTTGATAGAATGCATACGGTTTTCAGCTT
>SKEI01000174.1_pt1 | contig 41619 bp, 48 predicted proteins | sample 4826701 | NCBI WGS metagenome assembly SKEI01 (sample SAMN11008813, study PRJNA524170) | human gut metagenome | biome: Human fecal sample; material: Feces; isolation source: fecal sample from pouch patient p2, p6, p7, p14 | host: Homo sapiens | place: Israel: Tel-Aviv | collected 2016-08-31 | reverse complement strand
ACAACAACTAAAGCTGTGAAACGGAAGTTACGACCACCTTTAACAACCTTGGTAACACGCTTGATTGATACTACTTTATCTTCTAACTCTAACTGACTAGCATCAATAAGATTACGTTTCATGTGTTCTTTTCCTCCTCTTAGAATTTCAGTCCAGCTTCTCTTGCTGCATCTGCCAGTGCTTTAACTTTTCCGTGGTAGATATATCCACCTCTGTCGAAAACAACGCTCTCGATACCAGCCTCAACAGCCTTTTTACCGATCACTGTTCCGACTTTTGCTGCAGCCTGTACATCGTCAGTGTTCTCAAGCTCTGCTTTTACGTCCTTCTGGAGAGTAGAAGCGGATACTAAAGTTTTACCAACTGTGTCATCAATAATCTGTGCATAGATGTGCTTGTTGGAACGAAATACTGCCAGACGAGGAGTAGTTGCAGTTCCGTTTAAATGATGACGTAATCTTCTATGCTTCTTTTCGCGAATTTCGCTTCTGGATGCTTTGTTAATCATATTCTCACTCTCCTTAATTATTTCTTACCGGTCTTACCGACTTTACGTCTGATAACTTCGTCAACGTACTTGATTCCCTTGCCCTTGTATGGCTCAGGTCTTCTCTTGTCTCTGATCTCAGCTGCGTACTGGCCAACTTTTTCTTTGCTGATACCAGATACGATGATCTTGTTTCCATCAACTGTGGACTCAAGACCTTCTGGATCTTCCATTTCTACCGGGTGAGAATATCCAAGGCTAAGTACGAGCTTCTTGCCCTGCTTAGCAGCTTTGTAACCAACACCGTTAACCTCAAGCTCTTTTTTGTAGCCTTCGCTTACACCAACAACCATGTTGTGGATAAGGCTTCTTGTTAATCCGTGAAGGGATTTGATTCTCTTTAAGTCGTTCGGTCTTGTTACTACTACATGACCGTCTTCAACTTTGATCTCTAACTCTGTCGGGAGTGCTCTCTCAAGTGTTCCCTTAGGTCCTTTTACTGTTACAACGTTTCCATCAGCGACTGTAACCTCAACGCCAGCTGGAATTGCAACCGGAAGTCTTCCGATTCGTGACATAAATTTGTCCTCCTTACTTAGATTGTCGGAGAGGGACCCTGCCCTCTCTGTTTTCAGTTTAAAAGCTATATTCTGATTCATTCGGAACATCCCTCAACTAAACTCCCGCTTCGCCTGCGGCTTGCGCTCGTTAAGGTTCGGGATGGACCTCGCACTAAATTCGTCCGGCGTGCTTAAGCACTTGGACTCATTAAGTTGCTTTCGGTCTACCAAACGAATGCAAGTACCTCGCCACCAACCTGAAGCTTACGAGCCTCTTTGTCAGTGATAACACCTTTGTTTGTGGAAAGGATTGCGATACCAAGTCCGCCAAGAACCTTCGGAAGCTCATCCTTGCCTGCGTATACACGAAGACCTGGTTTGGAGATTCTCTTAAGTCCTGTGATGATCTTCTGGTTTTTGTCCTCACCGTATTTCAGTGTGATGTGAAGAGTTTTAACAACTCCGTCCTCAACCAGATCATATTTTGCGATGTATCCCTCATCTACAAGGATGTTTGCGATAGCAATTTTCATCTTGGATGCCGGTACGTCTACAGTGTCATGTTTTGCAGTGTTTGCGTTACGGATTCTTGTAAGCATATCTGCGATCGGATCGCTCATTGTCATGTAAGTTTCCTCCTCTTTCTTCAGACTTTACATGTCGTGTGAATTGTTTATTATATATTGATCAAAAAGTTGCTTGCAGCCTACCAGGAAGCTTTTTTAACACCCGGAATCTGACCTTTGTATGCCAGCTCACGGAAGCAGATTCTGCAAATTCCGTATTTTCTCAGGTATGCATGTGGACGGCCACAGATTCTGCAGCGAGTATACTCTCTTGTGGAGAATTTAGCTTTGCGCTGCTGTTTAATTTTCATTGCTGTCTTAGCCATGAATCTTTTCCTCCTATTTAGCAAATGGCATGTTGAATAATGTCAGTAATTCGCGTGCCTCTTCGTCTGTTTTAGCAGTTGTAACGAAGATGATATCCATTCCTCTTACTTTGTCAACTTTATCGTACTCAACCTCTGGGAAGATCAGCTGCTCTTTGATACCAAGAGCGTAGTTTCCTCTGCCATCGAATGCGTTCGGGTTAACACCACGGAAGTCACGTACACGTGGAAGAGCAAGGTTGATAAGACGATCAGCGAACTCATACATCTTCTCGCCTCTTAAAGTAACTTTACATCCGATCGGCATACCCTCTCTGATTTTGAAGTTAGCGACAGATTTTTTAGCTTTTGTAGCGATTGCTTTCTGTCCTGTAACAAGTTCCATATCTGCGATTGCAGCGTCAAGAAGTTTAGCGTTCTCTTTAGCCTCGCCAACACCCATGTTAACAACGATTTTCTCGAGTTTTGGCACTTCCATTACGTTTTTGTATCCGAATTTCTTGGTCATGGCATCCATGATCTCGTTCTTGTAAAGATCTTTTAATCTACTCACCTTTATATGCCTCCTCTCTTAATTAATCGATTGTTTTTCCTGTTGCTTTTGCAACACGGACTTTTTTATCTCCATCCATCTTGAAACCTACTCTTGTAGCTTTTCCGTCTACAACGAGCATTACGTTGGAGATATGAAGCGGAGCTTCTTTTGTCACGATTCCACCGTTCTGATTAGCTACGGACGGTTTAGCGTGCTTTGTAACCATGTTTACGTTCTCAACAACTACTGTGTTGTCTTTTACGTTAACTGCAAGAACCTTTCCGTCCTTACCTTTATCTTTTCCAGCGATAACCTTTACAGTATCACCTTTTTTAATTTTCATAGCTGACATTCGGCACCCTCCTATAATACTTCCGGAGCTAAGGAAACGATCTTCATGAATTTCTTCTCACGAAGCTCTCTGGCAACTGGTCCAAAGATACGTGTTCCTCTCGGAGTTAAGTCATCCTTGATAATTACGGCAGCATTTTCATCGAAACGGATGTAAGATCCGTCTTTACGACGAGCGCCTTTTTTAGTTCTAACAACTACAGCTTTAACAACGTCACCTTTTTTAACAACGCCGCCTGGTGTTGCATCTTTAACCGTAGCAACGATTGTATCACCGATATTTGCATATCTTCTTGTAGATCCGCCCATAACACGAATACAAAGGATTTCTTTTGCACCAGTGTTGTCGGCAACTTTCAGTCTTGTTTCCTGCTGAATCATACTGGTTCCTCCTTATTTAGCTTTCTCTACGATCTCAACCAGTCTCCATCTCTTGTCCTTGGACAGCGGTCTGGTCTCCATTACCTTAACGGTATCTCCGATGTTGCACTCATTGTTCTCGTCATGAGCTTTTAATTTATATGTTCTCTTCACGATTTTTTTGTAAAGAGGATGTTTTACATGGTCTTCAATTGCAACTACGATGGTCTTATCCATTTTGTCGCTGATAACCTTACCCACGCGGGTTTTTCTCAGATTTCTTTCCACGATTTATGTCCTCCTGTCCTATTTGGAAGCGTTTGCCTGCTCAGTGATTACTGTCTGGATTCTGGCAATATTTTTACGAACCTCTTTGATTCGTCCTGTATTGTCTAACTGGTTTGTTGCATTCTGAAATCTCAGATTGAAAAGCTCTTTTTTAGCAGCTACTAATTCATCATTCAGTTCTGCAACTGACTTTGCTTTTAAATCTTCAACGAACTTATTAATTTTCACTGTTATCACCGCCTTCTAAGTCTGCACGAGAAACTATTTTACATTTACATGGTAACTTGTGCATTGCAAGACGTAATGCTTCACGGGCAACCTCTTCGGACACGCCTGCAATCTCAAACATAACACGACCTGGTTTAACTACTGCTACCCAGTACTCAAGAGCACCTTTTCCGGAACCCATTCGAGTCTCAGCTGGTTTAGCTGTTACCGGTTTATCCGGGAAAATCTTAATCCAAACTTTACCGCCACGTTTGATGTAACGGGTCATAGCAACACGGGCTGCCTCGATCTGGTTGGATCTGATCCAGCACGGCTCAGTAGCAACAAGTCCGAAATCACCATAGTTGATGGCATTGCCTCTAAGGGCTTTTCCTCTCATGGAGCCACGGAATTGTTTACGACGTTTTACTCTTTTTGGCATTAACATTATTTATCGCTCCCTTCCTTAGTTCCTTTTGTCGGAAGAATCTCACCATTGTAGATCCATGCCTTAACACCAACTTTTCCGTATGTGGTGTCTGCTTCCGCAAAGCCATAATCGATATCTGCACGAAGTGTCTGAAGCGGGATTGTTCCCTCGCTGTAGAACTCTGTACGAGCCATATCAGCTCCGCCGAGACGTCCGGATACGGAAGTCTTGATTCCCTTAGCGCCAGCCTTCATTGTTCTCTGCATTGTGGACTTCATAGCACGTCTGAAAGAAATACGGTTCTCAAGCTGAAGAGCAATGTTCTCAGCAACCAGCTGTGCATCTTTGTCCGGTCTCTTTACTTCTTTGATGTCAACGATAAGCTTCTTGTCTGTGTATTTCTGAAGCTCAGCTTTAACTTTCTCGATCTCTGCGCCGCCTTTACCGATTACGATACCAGGTTTTGCTGTGTAGATGATGATCTTAACTCTGTCAGATGCTCTCTCGATCTCGATCTTGGAAACACCTGCGCTGTATAATTTCTTTTTAAGGAATGTTCTGATGTTGTAGTCTTCTACCAGGTAGTCAGCAAATTTGTCTTCTGCATACCATCTGGAATCCCAATCCTTGATAACTCCGACTCTAAGGCCATGCGGATTAACTTTCTGTCCCATGCTTTTCCTCCTTACCTTTCATCAAGCACAACTGTGATATGGCTTGTTCTCTTCTCGATTCTGTAAGCTCTACCCTGTGCTCTCGGCTGAATTCTCTTCATTGTAGGTCCCTTATCTGCATAGCATGCTGCAACATAAAGGTTGTCTGCGTTCATTCCGTTGTTGTTCTCAGCGTTTGCTACTGCTGACTCAAGCAGTTTCTTGATAACGCTGGAAGCGTATCTCGGATTGTATGTCAGGATACCAAGTGCTGTCTGTACATCTTTACCACGGATTGCGTCTAATACGTAGCAGGCTTTCTGAACAGAAATTCTTGCATAAGATAACTTTGCAGACGGCCTTGTCTCTCTATTATTCTCATTTCTGGCTCTCTTTATCTGGCTTCTATGTCCTTTTGCCATCTTAAAGTGCCTCCTTTCCTAAATTCGATATCTGAGTTATCTGCCAGCTGCCGAAAAATGACAGCGGGCAGTTATAAATCTGATGACTAGCGTACTCCAGACTTCTTCTCGTCTTTTCCGTGTCCTCTGTAAGTTCTTGTTGCAACGAACTCACCAAGTTTGTGTCCTACCATATCCTCTGTGATATATACCGGCACATGTTTTCTTCCGTCATGAACAGCGATTGTGTGTCCTACGAAAGACGGGAAGATTGTGGAACGGCGAGACCAAGTTTTGATTACGGATTTATCATTTGCAGCGTTGAGAGCATCTACTTTTTTAAGTAAGCTCTGGTCTGCAAAAGGTCCTTTTTTCAGTGAACGAGACATGCTTTCTCCTCCTTATTATTTCGATAATGCTTTTCCATCGCGTCTTCTTACGATGTACTTGTTGGACTGTTTGTTTTTCTTTCTGGTCTTCAGGCCGAGAGCAGGTTTGCCCCACGGTGTGCATGGACCTGGGCGTCCGATACCTGTCTTACCTTCACCACCACCATGTGGATGGTCATTCGGGTTCATTACGGAACCACGAACTGTAGGTCTGATACCCATGTTACGTTTACGTCCGGCTTTACCGATGTTAATAAGGTTGTGATCTCCGTTTCCGATAACACCAACTGTTGCACGGCATACAATCGGAACCATTCTCATCTCACCGGAAGGAAGACGAAGTGTTGCGTACTTTCCTTCTTTAGCCATGAGCTGAGCACCGTTTCCTGCTGAACGAACCATCTGTCCGCCTTTTCCAGGATGAAGCTCAATGTTGTGAACCATAGTACCAACCGGGATAAGCTCCAGCGGGAGGCAGTTTCCAACACGAACCTCAGCTTCCGGACCATTGTAAACCTTCTGGCCTACTTTAAGTCCCTCTGGAGCGAGGATGTAAGCTTTCTCGCCATCTGCGTAGCAGATAAGAGCGATGTTAGCTGTTCTGTTCGGATCGTACTCGATTGTTTTTACTGTTGCAGGGATTCCATCTTTTCTTCTCTTGAAGTCGATGATTCTGTATTTTCTTCTGCTTCCGCCACCCTGATGTCTTACAGTGATTTTACCCTGATTGTTACGTCCGGCGTTCTTCTTAAGGGAAGTAACGAGGGATTTCTCTGGTTTAGCAGCTGTAATCTCAGAGAAGTCGGAACCAGTCATATGTCTTCTTGACGGTGTATATGGGTTATAGCTTTTGATTCCCATGATGTTTCTCCTTTCGAATTTGTTCTCGTGCTTTCGTGCACATATTTGCGATAATCAGAGTGACACAGATTCATGAGGAAGCTTCTGCTTCCGAGGTGTCACTCATACCGCCTGATGCTGATCTTCTAATTAAAGTCCCTCGAAGATCTCGATATCTTTGCTCTCTTCTGTAAGAGCTACGATAGCTTTCTTAGTTTTAGCAGTTTTTCCAACTACCATTCCACGGCGTTTTTTCTTGCCATCCATGTTGATGGTGTTAACGCTTTTTACTTTTGTTCCCTCGAACATCTTCTCAACAGCCTCTTTGATCTGAGTCTTGTTAGCTTCCGGATGTACAAGGAATGTATATTTCTTCTCACCCATGTCTGCCATGGATTTCTCTGTGATAACCGGACGGATGATTACGTCATAGTACTGAATACTTGCCATTATGCGTATACCTCCTCGATAGATGCAACAGCATCCTTTGTAACAACTACGGTGTTGTGTTTCATAACATCGTATGTGTTGATTGTAGCCGGTGTTGCAGTTTCCACGTCAGCGATGTTTCTTGCAGAAAGAATTACGTTCTGATCGTTGTCAGCTGTGATTACAAGAGCTTTCTCTGCTTTCAGGTTTGTAAGAACCTTCTGCATCTCTTTTGTCTTAACCTCAGCAAGTGCAAGGCTGTCAACAACAACAAGTTTATTATCCTGAACCTTGGATGTCAGAGCGGATTTAAGAGCTGCTCTTCTTTCCTTCTTGTTCATTTTTACTTCATAATCTCTCGGAACCGGAGCGAATACAACACCGCCGCCTGTCCACTGTGGTGCACGGATGGAACCCTGTCTTGCATGACCTGTTCCTTTCTGTCTCCACGGTTTTCTTCCGCCGCCTCTTACCTCAGAACGAGTTTTCGCTTTCTGAGTTCCCTGACGGTTATTTGCAAGCTGACGAACAACTGCAAGATGAACGAGATGCTCATTGATCTCAACGCCGAATACTGCGTCATTCAGCTCCATTGTGCCAACTTCATTGCCTTCCATATTATAAACAGTTACATTAGCCATTCTGATGCTCCTCCTTTCCTATTATAAGGACTTTACTGTCTCTTTGATTGTAACCAAAGATTTCTTAGGTCCTGGAACAGCACCTTTAACTAACAGTAAGTTATTCTCTGTATCTACACGTACGATCTCAAGATTCTGAACAGTTACCTGAACATGTCCCATATGACCTGGCATATGTTTTCCTTTGAAAACCTTGCTCGGATCGGAGCAAGCGCCGTTGGAACCTGCATGACGATGATATTTAGAACCGTGAGCCATAGGTCCTCTGGACTGGCCATGTCTCTTGATGGCGCCCTGGAAGCCTTTACCTTTGGAAACTGCAGTAGCATCGATATGATCTCCTGCTGCAAAGATATCAGCCTTGATCTCCTGTCCAACCTCATACTCGCCGGCATTGTCAAATCTGAATTCTTTTACAAATCTCTTTACAGCTACACCAGCTTTGTCAAAGTGGCCTTTCTCCGGTTTGTTGACCAGTTTCTCTCTGATCTCGCCGAAGCCAATCTGAACTGATGCGTATCCATCGTTCTCCTCAGTTTTAACCTGAGTTACAACGCAAGGACCTGCCTGTAAAACAGTTACCGGAATTAACATTCCATCTTCATTGAAGATCTGAGTCATTCCGACTTTAGTAGCTAAAATAGCTTTCTGCATTTCTTTCTTCCTCCTTATAGCGGATTACCATTCGGTAATCATATAGTTAATGTCAAATGACATTATTAACGATTTTTCATTTTGATATCGATGTGAACACCAGCCGGCATCTCCAGTCTGGAAAGTGCATCTACTGTTTTCTGAGTTGGTGTCAGGATATCGATAAGTCTCTTATGTGTTCTCTGCTCAAACTGCTCTCTGGAATCTTTGTATTTATGAACAGCTCTTAAGATTGTAACAACCTCTTTCTTAGTAGGAAGCGGAACCGGTCCACTTACCATTGCTCCGTTCTTCTTTACTGTCTCGATGATCTTTGCTGCAGATGCATCAACGAGCTGATGATCATATGCCTTTAATGTGATTCTCATTACCTGATTTGCCATAAAAAAAGTCTCCTCCTATTCGTACTTATATAGCAGTACGACAAGCGGCGACTGTACACATCTCCGTGTGTGTCATGGTATATTTACACACACGCCCATCCCATGATGGTTATTGAACTTTGTACAGTGACTTGTCGTCAGTTTCCTAACTTGACATTCGCTCCACGGAAAACCTGCCAGTGTGGCAGCAACCTCGCGCTTCATAGCTATCAATGTCACAGCAAGGATTAGTATATACGATGATCTTTAATAATGCAAGTGTTTTTTTTAATTTTTTAATTTTTTTTTAAAAAAGAAAGAAACGGTTTATTTACGAACCGTTTCTTTCTTATATAATAAGTAGTTATTTTAGTAATAAATAATTTCTTATTCGTCAATATCCAGATCATCATGTTCACCACTGATGATATCTGAGTAATCAAACAGTGTAACCTTTGTGATATCATCTTTTACGATGTCCGGTGCATCTCCTGCTTTCTTCACACGGCCTGCAAGCTGCGCTGCTGTAAAAGACGGCATGGCAAGATTTCCAAGAGCAACAGGCTTTTCCTCTGTTTCCGGAGCTTTCTCAACTTTTTTCCGCTGTGGTTTAGCCTTTATGTTCGCTGTAGCTGTACGCTGTGCACGTTCCAGACGTGAGACTACATCATTCTCTTCAGACGTAGCTGCTGCAATCTCCTTTTTCAGCTCTGCATGAGCTTCGCTGGCTGCTGTCTGTGCTGTCTGCTGGATCGCAGATACTTTTCTGCCAGATACGTGTTCTGAAATATCCTCTTCATCGATCTCATCCACGAAACCGCCTGTACGTACTTTACGCTTATCTGTTTTTTTCCTGCGCTTGCGTGCCTTCTCTTCCTGAAGGATTTCCCTGTCCTCTTCCTTCATTCTTCTTGCACGCTCTTTCTCTTCGCGTTTAAGTTCTTTCTTTGATTTCACATAACCAGGTTCCGGATCATACATATCATCATCGCGGTTATCATCCGGTTCTTTCTTCCAGAGCTCTGCGATCACATAAAGAATGATCAGAAACAGCACTACAAGTCCCATGATAATAAGACCCTCAATGCTCTGCGTAGCCACAAGAAGGTATCCTATAAAGCCAATAGTGATAACAACCTTTGGAACGTAATTTCCAACTTTAACTGTCAGTGTCTTTCCTCCGGAAACGGACTGGTCAGTAACAGTACCTGTTCCCTTGGATGTATCAAGATTAGTAATGGTATATTTGTATGTTCTGGAATCCTTCTGCACCAGGATCGGTGTTCCTACGCTTACCTCGGAAGTTTTCTGTGGGATCGCATATGTAACGGAACCTACAGGAAGGTTCGTCTCCTCCCCTGCTTTATCTACAATTACAGTTTTTACTCCGAAAAATGGTGGCAGAACAAGTCCCAGCACACAGATCAGAGTACATATTACAACAAGATGTACAATAAATTTTAATACTTTCGACATAGGTAATCTTCCTCTTTCTTACTTAGTAGCTTAGTAGAAATCCGCCTCAAGCGGAAAGGGATACAGCGGGAATCGGTCTTCCTTTCCGTCTGTATCCCTTTATGTTCCACGTTTGGAAGAAGTTCTCTCCACAAACTGCTCTGTCCAGATTGATTACTGATTGCTTAAATACTGCTCAATGCTCTCCATAGCTGCATTCTCATCATCACCATTGGCAGAAAGCGTGATCTCTTCTCCTGCGTCAAGTCCAAGTGTCATCATTCCCATAATGCTCTTGGCATTGACTCTTTTCTTGCCAATCTCAACATATATTTCACTGTTAAACTGACTCGCAACCTGTACAAGCTGTGCTACAGGTCTTGCCTCCAGCCCAGTGGATAAGTTGATAGTGATTGGTTTTTTAATCATAATAGCTCCTCCTTGTTCTCCCGCAGCTCATCTGCGATCTCACTCAGCTTACGAAGCCGGTGATTCACACCTGATTTGCCCACCTGCGGATTCAACATCATACCTAATTCTTTCAGTGTGGCATCTGGATACTTAAGTCTCAGCCTGGCAATCTGTGCCAGCCCGTCGCTTAAACTCTCAAAACCAACGGTCCTGCTGATCAGCTGTATATCTTCCACCTGCCGCACTGCCGCATTTACCGTTTTATTGATATTCGCAGCCTCACAGTTCACCTTGCGGTTTACTGAATTACGCATCTCCTTCAGTATCCGGATATTCTCCAGATCCATCAGGGCTACGTTCGCTTCCATGACTGCCAGCATGTCAACGATCTGCGCACCTTCTTTCACATAGACCACATATGATTTCTTGCGCACCACAATCTTAGCTTCCACGTGAAAACTGCGGATAATCCCCTGTAATTGTTCAGCTTTCCTGCTGTCAGGGCACACAATCTCAAAGTGATACCCTTTCTCTGGATCGCTGATCGAACCTGACGACAAAAAAGTGCCGCGAATAAACGCACGCTTGCAGCAATTCATCTGAACCACAAGCGAATTATCCATTTCAAGTAACCCGGTTTCATTATCCACGGAAAGTTTCGTTCCCTGAAGAACCTGCTCTGCTTTCGCAGGATCTGTCACTTCCACGAGATACACCTTACCCCGTTTGAGATGAGTACCCTCCCGAATAACAATCGCTGTCTCTATATTAAATGTTTTTCGCAATAATGTAAAGCTTTTTCTTGCAACAGCTTCATTTTCTGTCTGGATCCACAGCTTTCTGCTTCCATCCGGCATTTTTTCCACATGTCCGCATCCGCAGAGCAATGCTGCCATCTCCGCAACCTGACAATGCCTGGCCGGACTGAACTGACCTGCAAGTTCTTCTTTGACTTTTCCTGAAAATGACATCCCGAACCCTCTTTTTTATTATTTTTTCAGAAATCTGTCCTTCTCCGCATCCCTGTGTTCCAGGCGGATTCCGTAATCTCCTGACCTGGATAGTCTGGAAAAAAGTTCTCTTGCGATGGTGACAGAACGATGTTTACCACCCGTACATCCAATTCCGATCACAAGGCCTGTTTTTCCTTCTTTAATATAGTTGGGAATCAGGAAACGGATCATCTCTTCCAGCTTATCAGCAAAGACTTTCGCCGTATCACTCTCCATCACATAATTAAATACCGCATCATCCATTCCTGTCAGAGGGCGGAGCTCATCCACATAATAAGGGTTTGGCAGGAAACGCACATCAAATACAAGATCTGCATCTGCCGGAATCCCATACTTAAATCCAAAGGAAAGAACGGAGATCACAATATTACTGAATTCTCTGTCATCCACAAAAATCTTCTCTATTTCCTGGCGAAGTTCCCTTGTAAGAAGATGGCTGGTATCGATAATATAATCTGCACGTTTCCGGAGAAAATTCATCTTCTCCCGTTCCAGACGGATTCCCTCATCGATCCTTCCGGTTCTTGCAAGAGGGTGGCTTCTTCTTGATTCCTTGTAACGCTTCACAAGCACCGAATCCTCTGCATCCATAAAAAGGATCTCGTAATCGTATCCAGTATCCTTCATCCGGTCCAGAACAACTTCCAGTTCGTCCAGCGCGCTTCCACTTCTTGCATCAATTCCAAGGGCAACGTTTCTCACATTCTCACTCTGCATTTCAGGAAGAAGAGAGGCAAATTTTTCCAGCAGCTGAATTGGAAGATTATCCACGCAAAAATAATTCATATCCTCCAGCATCTTAAGTGCAGCTGTTTTTCCAGCTCCTGAAACTCCTGTCACAATTACAAAACGCATAGTCCCTCTTCCTTTCCCATTATCCGATCCTTCCTCCGGCCATGCAACCCGTAGCAATCTCTCCTGCCTTTTCTTCAGTCAAACTCACCCAGGAACTTCACTTCCGGTTCCAGGGTAACTCCATATTTCTCATATACGATATCCCGTACATTATCCATCAGTGTGCGGACATCCTTCGCTGTGGCATCACCCGCATTGATCACAAAGCCGCAGTGTTTCTCGGAAATCCTGGCTCCTCCAACCTGATACCCGCGAAGTCCGCTGTCCATCACAAGCTTGCCTGCAAAATATCCTTCCGGTCTCTTGAAAGTACTTCCTGCACTTGGATATTCCAGTGGCTGCTTGGTGGTCCTCTGGATCGTCAGCTCCTTCATTCTCTCACGGATAGCTTCCTGATCACCTTCTTTCAGACGGATTTTTGCCTCCAGTACGATATAACCGGCTTTTTTAATAACGCTGGTGCGGTATCCCAGTTCCAGCTTCTCCGCAGGTATCGCAAAAATCTTCCCCTTTGCATCCATCACTGTAACTTCCACAAGAACATCTTTCATCTCACCTCCGTAAGCACCGGCATTCATCACTGCTGCACCGCCTACAGTTCCCGGAATCCCGCCTGCGAACTCAAAACCTGTAAGAGAAGCATTCTTAGCCGCTGCTGCCACTGCGGAGAGCAGCGCACCTGCCTGGGCTGTGATCGTTGTTCCCTCAACTGTCACTGCCGACATATTCCTGTAAACCTGGATCACTGCGCCTCTGTAGCCACCGTCGCCAACCAGAAGATTACTTCCGTTGCCAAGAATAAAATACTGTGTATCTGTTTTCCTGCAGATTTTTATGATCTCGCCAACTTCCTCTCCTGTTTCCGGCACCAGAAAATAATCTGCCGGACCTCCGATCTTAAAAGTTGTGTGCTGTTTCATCGGTTCATCAGTCAAAACATGATCCCTGCCAAGAAGCTCGCAAAACATTTTTTTTATTTCCTGATTCAAAATTTCTGTTCCTCTGTCTTTCTGTTTATATTTCTATTTATACGTCATAAGGACAATAATATCCTTTTCTTTCCCTGTTAATTCCGTCCGGTGATTCCTGTCGAAAGAATATCCCGTACCACTTCCCCTGCCAGAAAACATCCTGCTGTTCCCATCACAAAAGAAATATTTCCTTCCCTGGATTGAACTGCCGCATGATTACGGTTGCGTCTGAAAATCTTCTCTCTGGCCGGCCGCTCCTTGGAATAAAGAACTTTCAGTTTCCGGATCCCACGTTTCCGCAGTTCTGCTTTCATGGCTTTTGCGGCCGGACATACAGCTGTCCTGTTGATATCTGTGATCTCCAGTCTGGACGGATCGATCTTATTCCCCATATCCAGGCATGAGATTACCGGCACACGTGCTTCTTTCGCCCTGCTGATCAGAAGCAGCTTGGCCGGAAGCGTGCCCATCGCATCCACTACATAATCAAAAGACCGGAGATCAAACATGCCTGCTGTTTCATCATTGTAAAAGGTCTCGTAAGTATGTACCAGGATATTCTCATCAATATCACGAATTCTGTTCTTCGCTGCCTCAACCTTACTCATTCCTACAGTGGAATGTACTGCCAGGATCTGGCTGTTTACATCAGGAAGCATGATTTTTCTATGATCTATCAGGGTTAGACTTCCCACGCCGCATCTTGCAAGTGCATCAGCCGCACAGGAACCAGCTCCTCCAAGGCCGAATACTGCAATCTTCGCCCTGCTGATTTTTTTTACGCCTGCGTCTCCCACAAGCAATTCCATACGAGAAAAAGCGTCCTGCATATCCGTCCTCCTCTGCCGATCAATGTATTTACACTGTGAAAACATATCAGACGGATATTCGCAATCCGCTTTCGGTCAAATTACGATGTTTCCACATTTTTCTTCATTCGTCTGCCATTTACCGGGTAAATGGCAACTTTATTATACTATCTGTAACTGAAAATGTACAGATATTCTTATTTTTTCATATCTGCGCATAAATTTTTTTATATTTTCCAATACTATCTTTACTATCAAAGGAGGGTTCCTTATTATGCCTGAACTGTTTTTTTTATGCTTTATGGGGTTCTGTGCTGGTATCATTGTGGCAGGAGGCGTTTCCGGCCTTCTGATCGGCCTTTCCATTGTTCCCCGCTATGCAGGGATCACTCATACGGCTGAATGTATTTTTTTATATGAAGATATGTCCCTTCTGGGAACTGTGGCAGGCACTGTGATCTTTCTTTTTCATATCCCACTTTCTCTTGGTCCGTGGTTTCTTGCACTGTGCGGAGTTTTCTTCGGCATCTTCCTGGGCGGCTGGATCCTTGCACTTGCAGAAATTGCAAAAGTTTTCCCTGTATTTATCCGAAGACTGAAACTCACCCAGGGAATGTCTCTTGTAATCATTTCCATTGCCATCGGAAAAAGTTTAGGTTCCCTTCTTTATTATGCACAGGGCTGGATGTAATCACAGAAACGGATGTAAAACTTATCTTACGGATATTTATATCTACTATTCATATTTTCGTGAAAGGAGCATTTTCATGCGCAATATTGATGAAAAACAATACGAAAAATACGTTAAGGAGATCACCCCGACACACAGCCTGTCTTCAAATATGCTGAAAGCTTTTTTTACAGGGGGACTGATCTGTCTGCTGGGACAGTTTATTACAGATACCGCCCACTCTCTTGGCGCTGATATCTCTGACGCCAGAACCTGGTGTTCTGTTCTCCTTATCCTGCTCAGTGTGATCCTGACAGGTTTCGGCATCTACCCGAAGATCGGCAAATTCGGTGGTGCAGGAAGCCTTGTCCCGATCACCGGTTTCGCCAATTCCGTAGCTGCCTCTGCTATTGAGTTCCGTGCAGAAGGACAGGTATTCGGTATCGGCTGCAAAATCTTTACGATTGCTGGGCCCGTCATCCTCTATGGCATCATGAGTGCCTGGGTTCTTGGCGTGTTCTACTACATTTTAAAAATCCTGGAGGTGATCTCATGATACAAAATCTTCATAAAGGTGCTGCCAGCATCTCCTTCAACTCTCCGATTTATTTTGAAAGCTGTGCCTCCATTGTGAGCCAGAAAGAAGGGGAAGGACCTTTTGGAAATCTTTTTGACATGATCTGTGAAGATCCCATGTTCGGCTGCGACACCTGGGAAGCAGCCGAAAGCACTCTTCAAAAAGAGGCTGCCACTCTTGCCATAAATCGCTGCGGTCTTATGCCTGAAGATGTGCAGCTTATGTTTGCAGGCGATCTGCTTGCTCAGACTGCTGCCACCTGTTTTGGTTCCGCCGGAATCGGAATTCCCTTTTACGGACTGTACGGAGCCTGCTCTACCATGGGCGAATCTCTCTCCCTTGGTTCCCTGGCTCTCACTGCCGGTTTCGGAAGCCGTGTTCTATGCACAACCTCCAGTCATTTTGCCAGCGCGGAAAAAGAGTTCCGCTTTCCACTTGGATATGGAAACCAGCGGCCTTTTTCTGCAACCTGGACTGTCACCGGAAGCGGAGCCTGTATCTTAAATACTGCTCCTCCCGGGGAAAAATCCCCTCTTCGTTCTTCCTGCGGATGTGCTGCCATCACAGGGCTCACTGCCGGCAGAGTCATGGATTACGGTCTGAAAGACTCCATGAACATGGGTGGGTGCATGGCTCCTGCTGCCTGTGACACCATTGCCCGGAACTTTGCTGATTTCGGTCGCTCCCCTTCTGATTACGATGCAGTTTTTACAGGCGACCTTGGCATGATCGGAAAAAAAATACTCCTGGATCTTCTGAATGAACAGAATATTGATCTCGCTTGCATCCACCAGGACTGTGGTATTCTGATCTATGATAGTGAAACTCAGGACACCCACGCAGGAGGAAGCGGCTGCGGCTGTTCTGCCACAGTTTTTGCCGCCTATATCCTTCCCAAAGTGGTGTGCGGGGAATGGAAACGGATACTTTTTGTTCCAACGGGTGCTCTTCTTTCCAAAGTAAGCTTCAACGAAGGCGACAGCATTCCGGGAATTGCCCATGCAGTTGTCATTGAACATATGGAGGTGTGACCATGGATTATTTCAACGCATTCTGGATCGGCGGCCTGATCTGTGCACTGGTCCAGATCCTTCTGGATAAAACAAAACTGATGCCCGGCCGGGTTATGGTCCTTCTTGTGTGCACCGGAGCTGTTCTCAGCGCAGCCGGCATCTATAAACCTCTTGTGGATTACGCAGGTGCAGGTGCTTCCGTACCTCTGATCGGATTTGGCCATGTATTATGGGAAGGCATGAAAAAAGCCATTGAGGAGGACGGACTCCTGGGGCTTTTTACCGGCGGCTTTACAGCCTGCGCTGCCGGCGTTTCTTCTGCGCTTATCTTCTCCTATCTGGCCAGCTTCATCTTCCGGCCTAAGATGAAGAAGTAAGCGGTGTGCTGCTGTTTACAGACAATATTTTGCGGAACGCACCGCCTGTCGCAAGACAGGCAGGAACAGCGTTACTGCTGAAAGGAGATGTTTTACATGAATAATACCTTATATCTGCAGCTGGATCAGAATATTGAGGTCACTAACCCACACGTATATCTCCAGGATATTGCAGCCCTGTCCATGGCTGACGCAAAAAAACTCAATCGTCTCCGTGTCATGCAGGTAATGGTCCTGGATCCGGTCAAACCCGGACGCTATGTAATGTCTGTCTCAGACCTTCTGAAAATGATCCAGAAAACAGAACCTTCTGTTGATATCTCTCCGATTGGAGAAACAGATTTTATCATCACCTACAAGATCAGTTCTGTCACCAGTATGATCTTCCGGTACATCAAAATCTTCTTTGTATGCCTGGTTTCTTTTTTCGGGGCTGCCTTCTCCATTATGACGTTCAATAATGATGTTAATCTGGGAAATCTTTTTGACCAGCTCTACACCCTTGTTATGGGAAAAAGCTCCAGCGGGTTCACTGTCCTTGAGATTTCCTATTCTGTCGGGATCGGGCTTGGAGTCCTGATTTTTTTCAACCACTTCGGTCATCTCAAACTTTCTGATGATCCCACCCCTATGCAGGTGCAGATGCGTACCTACGAGGATGATGTGAACCAGACTCTGATCGAACAGGCAGAGCGAACGCAGAATCCTGCGAAAGAAACATAGGCAAAATCCTGTACCAGCTCTGGACAGAACATCCGCAGATCATGTAAGAAAGAGGTCTGCCTGCTGGATTTTTTGTCTGCTGCGGATCACCTTGAGCGACCTTTGCATGATGTAAAAAAGCCCCCTGCAGATTTTTTTCTGCAAAGAGCTTTTTTATATAAATATGGGTTTACTGTTTTTCTGAAATATTAATTACAGAAGTCCTCCGATAGATAAGAACAGAGGAGCGAATACCAGTGATACAATGGTCATAAGCTTGATCAGGATGTTGATGGAAGGACCTGATGTATCTTTGAACGGATCGCCGACTGTATCGCCGACAACGGCTGCTTTGTGCGCCTCGCTGCCTTTTCCGCCGTGATGTCCTGTCTCAATGTATTTCTTGGCGTTATCCCATGCACCACCTGCGTTGGACATGAAGATCGCCATCAGTACACCTGTCACAAGAGCACCGGAAAGAAGTCCTCCAAGAGCCTCAACACCAAGAACAACACCTACGATAACCGGAACAACGACTGCCATGATTCCAGGAAGCATCATCTCGTGAAGAGCTGCTGTTGTGGAGATCGCAACGCATGATTTGTAATCCGGTTTCTCAGTACCTTTCATGATACCTGGTTTCTCACGGAACTGACGTCTTACTTCCTCGATCATCTTGTAAGCAGCCTTGGAAACGGATTCCATTGTGAAGGCTGAGAAGAGGAATGTAAGCATACCACCGATAAAGATACCGATCGTAACACGAGGAGCAAGGATATTGATCGCATCCAGATTTACTGCATTCGCATAAGATACAAACAATGCAAGTGCTGTAAGAGCTGCTGAACCGATTGCGAAACCTTTACCCATAGCTGCTGTTGTGTTACCTACAGAGTCAAGCTTATCTGTGATCTCACGAACAGCTTCATCAAGTCCGGACATCTCTGCAATACCACCGGCATTGTCAGCGATCGGACCATATGCGTCAACTGCAACTGTGATTCCTGTTGTGGAAAGCATACCAACTGCCGCAAGAGCGATTCCGTATAATCCATCCACACCGTATGCTACAAAAATACCAACACAGATCAGCAGGATCGGGAATGCTGTAGATTTCATACCTACTGCGATACCACTGATGATAGTTGTAGCTGCACCTGTCTCAGACTGCTCACCGATTCCCTGAACCGGTTTGTAATCTGCAGATGTGTAATACTCAGTAATGTTTCCGATGATGACACCAACAACAAGACCTGCGATCACAGCAATAGCTGCTTTCATGTCTCCGAAGAGAGTCTTGCTGAGGATCAGGGACACGATGATAACAAGTGCTGCAGACACATAGCTGCCTCTTGCGAGGGCTTTCTGCGGATTGGAATTATCATCACCTTTTACAAAGAATGTTGCAATGATGGATGCGATCAGTCCACAGCCTGCAATAGCCAGCGGATAGAGAACACCGGAAACTGCTCCGGCTACCGCACCAAGTGTAAGGGCAGATACCAGAGATCCTACATAGGACTCGAAAAGGTCTGCGCCCATACCGGCAACATCACCTACGTTATCACCTACATTATCAGCGATAACAGCAGGGTTACGAGGGTCATCCTCCGGGATTCCTGCCTCAACCTTACCTACAAGGTCAGCTCCTACGTCAGCTGCCTTTGTATAGATTCCGCCACCAACACGTGCGAACAGTGCGATGGAAGAAGCACCAAGGCTGAATCCGGAAAGTACGTCAACGTTCTTTGTGATGATATACACAACGCTGACACCAAGTGCACCAAGACCTGCAACACACATGCCCATAACAGCACCGCCGGAAAATGCAATGGAAAGAGCCTTGTTCATTCCTCCCTCTTTTGCTGCATTTGCTGTTCTTACATTAGCCTTTGTTGCAACGGTCATACCGCAGTATCCTGCGATTGTTGAAAACAGAGCACCTACTACGAAGCAGATTGCTGTTACCCAGCTTCCAACTCCGATTCCGATCAGTACAAAAAGTACGGCTACAAAAATAACCAGGATCTTGTACTCTGCTGTTAAGAAGGCGCGGGCACCTTCTGCGATCGCACCTGCGATCTCCTTCATTCTGTCTGTTCCTGCATCCTGCTTGCTGACCTTAGCTGCAAGGTATGCTGCGAACAGAAGTGCCAGTACTGCTGCCACTGGCACCAAATACATGTAGTTTTCCACTCTTTTTACCTCCGTTCATGTATTGTTAATACTTTATCACATTATTTTGCATATTTCAAATAGAATTTTCACTTAGTTTTTTGTTAATATTGTGATATAATAAAATTTTATATAAATGGAATAAAAAATTTTTATATTATTGCTCGCATTTTTTCAGTTTCAGACAGCTTATATAATAGGAAGTTTTTTATATCTCTATTTGGACAAAATTTCCATTTTTCTTTCCAGAAGATTTTTTTCCAATAATTGTTTTTCTGCATTTTCGAATCCAATTCGTTCTATAGTCTCAGCAAAACGTTCTCCCTTTAATCCCTGGTCCTTAAAAAGCAGGATTGCCTTCTCAATAACATCCAGTGCCTCTTCCTCTGATGTAAAAATCTTACTCAGGGCTTTTCCATGAGAAATTCTCTTTCCCCAGCGTCCACCGATATAGATCTTGAATCCGTAGGTACCGTCCGGGATGGAATGGAACGGACATTTTCCCACACATCTTCCGCAGTGTCTGCAAAGCTCCTCATCAATGTGGAGTTTCCCGTCAACGACCTTCGTAACTTTATTCGGACATGCTGCTTCAATGGCACATTTTTTACAGCCTTTGCAGACCTCGCTGTCAAAGTGCGGGATCCTCTGTCCGATGATCCCCACATCATTCAGATTTGGTTTCACACAGTTATTCGGGCACCCACCTACTGCGATCTTGAATTTGTGCGGCAGTGCAACCTGACGGTAGCCTTTGTAGAATCTCCGGAAAATCTCTTCTGAAATTGCATAGGAATCCAGAAGTCCATACTGGCAGGTGGTTCCCTTGCAGGATACTACCGGCCGGACCTTTGCTCCTGTTCCTCCTGTCTCCAGACCTTCTTTCGCAATATATTCCTGAAACTCTTCGATCTTTTCATAGGGGATTCCCTGGATCTCCACAGAAAGTCTGGTCGTATAGGTAAGATTTCCGTTGCCGAATTTCTCTGCTGCTTCCGCCATGCATCTGTGCTGTGCTGCTGTCACCTTTCCGTTTACGGTGATCACCCGTGCGGAAAATTCATCTGTTCCCCGGTTATTTAAAAATCCCTGACCCTTCAGTCTTTTTTCTTCATCTTTGCTTACAGTTAATGCTGACATATTTCCTCCTCCTGTTCTCACTGGCATTCCGATACTTTCCCCCGATATCTGTGCCCTGTATTTCGTAATACTGAAATCGTTTTCACGTACTTCCTACTATACCACTTGAAGATATATTTGAAAAATGATATTATTTTATAAAAACAATAGGTTTTGCCTATATATCAATTTACAATAAAAGGAGACTCCACATGACTATCCGCCATCTCACTGTTTTTGCAGCTGTTGCGGAACAGGGCTCTATGAGTGCTGCCGCCAAGCATCTTTATCTCTCTCAGCCAACAGTCAGCCAGGCCATCCGCGAACTGGAAACTCATTATAACGGACTGCTCTTTGAACGTCTTGGAAAAAAGCTTTATCTTACAGACCGCGGGAAGCTTCTTCTTCCCCATGCACGTGACATGATCCGCCAGTTTCAGCAACTGGAGGAGCTGATGCAGAACCAGGGACAATCTTCCACCCTGAAGCTCGGTTCCACCCTCACTGTGGGAACCTGCCTGACTCCATCCATTATCCTGGATCTGCAGAAAAAAATCCCGGAGCTTGATGTTTACTCCTTTGTCACCAATACCAAAAACATCGAGCAGAAGCTTCTGCGTTCAGAGTTGGATGCTGCAGTGGTAGAAGGTGAGATCCATTCTCCGGATCTTGTCGTTCTTCCCATTATCGACGACTGTCTGGTCCTTGCCGCCGGAAAAAAGCATCCGTTTTACCGCAGAGGACGCATCCATGTCCAGGAACTGAACAACCAGAAATTTGCAGTCCGGGAATATGGAAGCGGTACAAGACAGCTTTTTGAGGACTATACACTTCGCCATGATCTGAAGATCCTGACTGCCTGGGAAGCCCACAGTCCACGGGCACTGCTCAACGCGGTACTGTATAACCAGATGCTCTCTGTTATGTCCATCCGTCTTATGCATCATGAGATCCGTCACCGTTCAGTCCGGGTCTTCTGCAACGAAGCAGGGGAATGGAACCGGAAATTCAAGCTGGTCTATCACAAGAATAAGTTTCTTACCCCTGCCATCTTTGAGCTAGAAAAGATCCTTCACACCTATCAGCAGCTGGAACTCCCCTCTGTCATGGGTGTTCTGGAGCAGGAATAGGCAGCTTTACAGGATTCCTCTCAGATCCGTTAAAAAACGGCCGCACATATCGTTCTTACGATATGTACAGCCGTTTTCGTTTTTTATCTCACCCGACAAGGGCGGATCTTTTTTTGAACCGGATATTTAGTTTGATTCGTTGAACACGTTTTTATCCAGTGCACGGTTCTGGTGTGCAACGATGGTTGTGCAGACTGCATCACCGGTAATGTTAACCGCTGTTCTGGTCATATCCAGGATACGGTCAATACCCATGATCAGACCAATTGCCTCAACCGGAAGTCCTACAGAATTAAATACCATGGTCAGGGTAACAAGACCAACACTTGGTACACCGGCAGTTCCTACGGAAGCAAGGGTTGCAGTTCCGATAACTGTCAGATAATCCATCGGACTTAAGTGGATACCGAAGGCCTGTGCCGCAAATACTACGGCAACACCCTGCATGATAGAGGTACCGTCCATGTTGATGGTAGCTCCAAGAGGAATGGTAAATGAAGAAATCTTCTTGGAAACACCCACTTTTTTGGACAGGGTATCAATGGACATCGGGATCGTGGCATTGGATGTAGCTGTTGAGAACGCAAATGCCATAACCGGGAAAAATTTCTTGATGAATTTTATCGGATTCAGTCCTGTGAAGATCTTCAGCAGGATCTGGTATACGCCGAAGCACTGGATTGCCAGTGCAAGGAGAACACCGATCATATATTTTGCCAGCGGGATAAATGCGCTGAAACCGATGTTTGCAAAGGTTCTGCTGATAAGGCAGAATACACCGATCGGTGCAAGTGCCATGATCATCATGGTCATCTCCATCATGATGTCATTGAACTGACTGAAAAAGTTCGCTACTGTCTCTGCACGCTCTCCCATTTTCGCAAGGATCACACCCACGATCAGGGCAAACACGATAACCTGAAGCATGGTTCCGCTTGCCAGGGAGTTGATCGGATTGTCCGGAATGATATTCAGGATGGTATCCGTAAGAGAGGTAGCCTCCATAGTCTCCACAGATGAAGCGGAGGACTGAATAGAGCTCATATCGAGTCCCACACCCGGATTGATCAGATTACCTACAGTCAGAGCAACAGAAACAGCCAGAGCTGTAGTCGCCAGATAAAATACCAGTGTTCTCACACCTACGGTTCCAAGCTTCTTGGTATCACCGATGGACATACTTCCGCAGACAAGTGAACAGAATACCAGCGGTACAACCAGCATTTTCATCAGACGGATAAATCCCTGTCCGATCACATAAAGGATTCCCTCCACGATCACGTCTTTTTTGAAGCTGCTGTCAGGAACCAGATAGCAGAGAATGATTCCCAGTATCGCACCTGCGATCAGTGCCACAAAGATCTTCGTGGTAAGACCCATTTTCTTTTTCTGCTGTGTTTTCTCTTTTATATTTTTTTCTTTCATCCTAATCCTCCGTTCTTTCATCCATATATTCTTTCAATGATGCTTTCCAGTCTGGCATATCATACACTTCAATGATACGGAGGATAAAATTATCAAGAACGGCATACGGCGGTCTGACAGAAGAAAGATCTGACTGCTCTGTCGGCACGGATCTCAGCTCGATCTCCTTTCCTGCAAGGCGAAGGATCTCTGTTGCGAACTCATAACGGTTGCATACACCGCTGCAGGTTACGTGATAAGTTCCATATTCGTTGGTATCGATAAGATACAGGATCATTCTTGCCAGATCCTTGGCACTGGTCGGTGATCCAAACTGATCAGAAGCAACGGAAAGTGCCTGACCTTTTTCTGCAGTCTCAAGCACACGGTTTACAAAATTGTGCCCGCCTTTTCCATATACCCAGTTGCTTCGGATAATGAAATGTTTGTGTGTGAACTCTTTTACATAGTTCTCTCCCGCTCTCTTGGAACGGCCGTAAACAGTCAGCGGATTGGTATCGTCAAACTCTGTATACGGTTTTTTGCTCTTTCCGTCGAAGACATCATCTGTGGAAAGCTGTACGATCTTTGCTCCGCATTTTCTTGCAACGATACTTAAATTTCTTGCTCCCAGTGCATTGACACGGTATGCATGTTCCGGGTTCTTCTCACACTCATCGGTATCTGTGATACCGGTGCAGTTGATGATCACATCCGGACGGTTAATGGAACCGAAGTTGATCACTTCATCTGTGTCTGTGATATCCAGCTCATCAAGGTCTGTGTTCAGAGTCTCAATCTGCATTGGATCCAGAACATCATTCAGCGCCCGTCCGATCTGTCCGTTGGCACCTGCGATCCATACTTTTAACATCTTTCTACCTCCCTGGTGTAATATGTGTGATACATAAAATAAAAAGACATTGATTTAGATCAAAACCAATGCCCCTTTAACCTATATACTGAAATATATTTTATCAATATCACAAAAAACTGTCAAGAAAAAAGCCCCTGTTTCCATAAGGTTCCTGTTTCTGATCGTCGCTGCTCACATATTATCTCTTGCATTTCCATACCCCTTATGCTATACTCATCTTCGCTGCAAAAGCCCGCAAAAACCAAGGTCGTACAGGGCTTACAAGGCGGTCACCGCCTATAAATGTGCCGAGTGTTCGTGACCTTCCACTCGTAAAACAAAACTAAAGGAGAATATTGAATATGAAAAACAAAGGTACTCATTTTCTGGTACAGGGAGCTGCCATTGCAGCTGTATATGTTGTCCTGACACTGGTATTCGCGCCACTTAGCTTCGGTGAAGTTCAGATCCGTTTTTCCGAGGCTCTGACTGTGCTTCCGTTCTTCACACCGGCTGCCATCCCGGGACTTTTTGTGGGATGTATCATCGCCAATCTTCTTGGCGGTGCGATTCCGGTTGACATCATTTTCGGAAGCATTGCCACACTCATTGGTGCATTCTTCACCTACAAGCTTCGCAATACAAGTAAATGGACAGCCCCGATTCCACCGATCATTTCCAACATTGTGATCGTTCCTCTTGTGCTTCGTTACGGATATGGCATTAACCTTCCTATCCCGTTTATGATGCTCACAGTAGGAGCCGGCGAATTTATCTCAGCCGGTGTGATCGGTATGATCCTTCTTGGAGCACTTTCCAAATACAAAAATGTACTTTTTCATAAAAAAGCAGCAGTCTGACAAGATCTGCTGCCCCCAAAAGAGAGCCATGAGAAAACAGCAGCATTTCTCATGGCTCCCTTTTATTTTATCTCTGCTGATTTCTGCAGACTGCGCAGAATCCTTTTTTCCATTCTGGATACCTGCACCTGGGATACCCCAAGCTCATAAGCAATTTCCGTCTGGGTCTTGTTCTGAAAATACCGCATGTAAATCAGTTTTCGCTCCTTTGCCTTCAGACTCCCCAGTATCTCTTCCAAAAAAATCCGGTTCAATACTTTTTCCTGACGGTTTTCTTTCTCAGGAATCTTGTCCATCAGGGAGATTTCTGTTCCTTCTCCCTGATAGATCGTCTTATGGAGGGATTCCACCTCTGCTCCTGATTCCAGAGTAAACACAAGTTCCTCCACTGAAATTCCCATTTCACAGGCAAGCTCTTCCACAGTAGGCTCTCTTTCCAGCCTCCTGGTCAATGCCTCCCTCACCGAATAGATCCTGTAATGGTTCTCTTTTAAAGACCGGCTGACTTTTAATATCCCGTCATCCCGGAGATAACGTTTGATTTCCCCGGCGATCATTGGCACTGCGTATGTTGAAAATCGCACATCAAAAGACATGTCAAATTTATCCACAGCTTTCAGAAGTCCGATGCTGCCGATCTGGAACAGATCCTCCATCTCCACGCCCCTTCCCAGAAAGCGTCTGGCCACACTGTATATAAGCCCTGTATTTTCCTCAAACAAAATATCTCTTGCCGTTTTATCCCCCTGGTGTGCACGCCCGATGAGGGCAAGAGTACGATCCATAGTTACCTCCTGATGATCTTTTTCATGTGCACGGTAGTTCCGCGGCCAACCTCCGATTCCACAGAAACTTCATCCATGAATGCCTCCATAAATGTAAATCCCATGCCCGAACGGTCTTTGTCCGGTCTGGTGGTAAACAAAGGTTCCATGGCTTTCTTGATATCCGGGATACCGGTTCCGTGATCTGTAACATCCACTTTAAGCTCCTGTCCGCAAAGAGAACAGTCCACCCGGATCTTATGTACCTCGCCTTCATACCCATGTATGATACAGTTGGTTACAGCTTCGGAAACTGCTGTCTTCAGATCTGAAACTTCCTCCAGCGTGGGATTCAGCTGCGTACAAAAAGACGCGACTGCCACTCTTGCCAGAGCTTCATTAGCTGGTCTGCTGTCAAAGATGATCGTCATTTCATTTGTGTTTTCCATAGTATGCGCCCTCCTGTTCTGCTGATATTTTTTCCGCCTCGGAGATGTCTATGTATCTGCCGATTCCGGAAAGTCTCAGAAGCTTTCTGATATGACTGTTTGCATGGATCACCTGTACACATTTTCTCCGCATTCCCAGTGCACGGTACCTTCCCATAAGCAGTCCGATTCCTGAGCTATCCATAAAAGCGGTCTCTGAAAAGTCAAAAACCATATTTTTTATATATTGATGTCCGATAATCCGGTCTGATTCTCTTCGAATATCGTCAGATACCGGATGATCAAGATCCACCGGCAGATGAACTATAAGCACTGTTCCTGAAGTTTCAAACACTGATTCCACTTTATCATTCCCCCATTTTTCTATTTTTATGCAAGATTTTTCAAATAAATTTGTACAAAAAAAGAAGAATGTGCTGAAACACATTCCCCTTCTCCGAGGCTTCTCACCTGTATTCTGTATTGGTTATTTGTTGCTGTTCACTCCGTGTCCGGCAACAGTTATTCTTCTGTATAGCCATCGCTGTAGGATGAATCATAGCTGGCATCTCCGCTCTCATCATAAGATGACTGATCAGTTCCATCAGATGTACCATCTCCACCATCAGACGTTCCATCTGAAGCAGCACTTCCGTCTGAGGAATCCGCAGAAGCTGTACTGTCACTGCCAGCTGAATCACCGGTAATTCCAGATACGCCTGTCTTCTCACAAATGGTATTATAAATACCTTTCGCAGAATCGGAAAGAGTATCTGTATACACCTTCTGGATTTCCACTGCTGCAGTATCAAGATCCTCCTGCTGCATGGCTGTATACGCTGAAAACAGAGCTTCATAACTCTGACTTCTCTTCTTTTCTTCCTCAACCTGTTTGGCTGTGGCATCCGCAGTACTGCTGGACTGCTCTGCCTCTCCCTGAGCTTTGGAAAGTGCCACTCCCTGGCTGGAAAGCGACTCACTGTACTGTACGATCTGCTCATTGGCCTGTCTGTATACATCCTGCTTTACTGCCGGAAGCACAAGAAGCCAGAACGCCGCCGCTCCTGCTGCAAAACCCAGAACCATAGTAAAGAACAATGAAACTTTTGACCGTTCTCTGTATGTGGACGGTCTTACAACGATCTCACCGGAAATATTGTCCTTCTCCTTGGCATTATCACGAAGAAGACTCTTCCGCCTGTTCTCCATCTTGGTAGTAACACCTGTCTGCTCGTCGATCTCTCTTAAAAAACGGAGCGTTGTAGTGTTGGTCTTGTCGATCCTTGCTGCTTTCTTAAGGGTTTTTCTTGCCTTGTTCCACTCCTGATTCTTCATCTGGATCAGCGCAAGGAGATGATATCCCTTGATCAGCTTGGGATTCTGCGCCAGGATCTTCTTAAGCCGGATGCCTGCCATATCCTCATGCCCTTCTCTGCACATGGCAAGGGCATTATTATATTTCTTGATGCTTTCATTGATCGTTTCCAGTTTATTCTGGTTCGCCTGAAGCCTTTCAATATATTCAGAGGCCAGATTCCGGTTCTTCTGGATATTCTTGCTGATGATCCACTCACTCAGTGCAGCAACTACTTCTCCGGTCTCAAAATACACAAGACCAAGAAGGTTTCTTGCACGGATATTTCGCTTATCATAGGCAAGACTCTGCTTCAGACAGCTGATTGCTCCGGACAGGTCACGGATGCTGGCTTTCTCCAGACCCTGGTTGTAATAAAGCTTTGAAAGATAATCAACCTTCTTCTGGATCAGCACATTGGCTCCACAGTGCGGACAGTAATCCACATCTGTATCTGTCAGGAACGCTCCACAATTAATGCAGTTCATTCATGTCTCCTTATCTTACACGTCTGTTGCTCTTAACCTCCCGCAGCATCTCCTGAAGCACATCCATGATATCTGTGATCTCACGGTCATAGATCGCACCTTCTACATCTGCCACATCCAGACATGGTTCAAATTTCTTCAGTTCCTCTTCGTAATCGATCATATTTTTTTCCTCCTGATCCAGGCCTTGATCTCACCTACCAGATAAAGAGAGCCGACACAGAACAACATGCCGTCCTCACCTTTTTCTTTCATTGCAAGCTCAAATGCTGTTGGAACATCTTCTGCTGATTCAACTTCCGGTACTCCGTCCTTACGGAAAATCTCTGCAAGCTCTTCCACCGGAACTTTACGATATCCTCCAACCTGTGTGACGATCACGTGCCGGAAGCTGATCCTTGTACAGATGGTACGGATCATATCTGTGTAATCCTTGTCATCCACAGCGGAAAACAGCAGTGTCAGCGGAAATTCCTTCTGAAAATGCTCAGCTGTCTCCACAAACTTCTCAACACCGTCTTCGTTATGTGCGCCATCTACGATCACACCCGAGAGAACTGTCTCCATTCTTCCCTGCCAGCGTGTCTTCGCCATACCTGCCTTCAGATTCTCCATGGATATCGGTATCTCATTTTTCAGCACCTGGATTGTTTTTACCGCAAGGGCTGCATTCATTACCTGATAACGTGCAATAAACGGGATACTGAAAATGGTATCTCCATAAGCTTCATCATTCAGGGAAAATTCGATCCCGTCTTTCGTGATCTTATGGATCTCGGTATCTTCTCTTGTAAGTTCATATGCAGGACATCCAAGCTCCTTCGCATGCTCACGCATGACCTCGGCTGCATCCGGATCATTTCCATCGTAGATCACCGGAACACCCGGCACCATGATTCCTGCCTTCTCTCCTGCAATCTCGGAAACCGTATTTCCAAGATACTGCATGTGGTCAAGGCTTATGGATGTGATCACGCAGGCTGCCGGATCTTCCACTGCTGTGGTCGCATCCAGACGGCCGCCAAGACCAGTCTCCAGCGTTACATAATCCACGCCTGCATCTGCAAAGATCACCATTCCCATAAGGAAAAGTGTCTCAAAATATGTCGGATGATAATTTCCCTCAGTGACCAGCTCATCTGCAAGTTTCTTTACTTTCAGAAATGCTGTAAGGAAAGTATCATTGTCGATGACCTCCTCATTGATCTGAAATCTCTCGTTGATCTCCACCAGATGAGGAGATGTAAAAAGCCCACAGGAATATCCTGCTTCACGAAGTACTGATGTGATAAATGCACAGGTACTTCCTTTTCCATTGGTTCCTGCTACATGGATCACCCTGAATTTCTTCTGCGGATCACCAAGTCTTCTCAGGCATTCCCTGGTATGGTCCAGACTGTTCTTGGTAGTAAATCTGGGTATGTCTTCAATATACGCAACTGCTTCTTCGTAATTCATAAAAAAAACCATCACTTATCTATAATGTATTCGCAAGAAACATCCGGGGAGAAAAACTTCTCCCCGTCTGTCTGTTACGATACCATTATATAATAGTGGTGGAAGATGTCCAGTCCTAATCGTAATATTTTATCCGACATTTTTTGTATCAGATGATTTGTTCAATGACGTTTACTGGCTCTCTGTACTGTTTTCTTCGCCTGAATCTTCAGCCAAATCCGTTTCTGATACTGTAGCTGTCTCTTCGGACTGCGTTGTATCAGAAGCATTTTTTTCACTGTCAAGTTTCCATTTACTGTCAGAAAGCAGCGCATAAACCGCCCGGTCATGGCTCTTTGTCATGGCCTTTCTGGTGGAGCTGTTGCTTCGCTGCACTACCGAGAGCCTGTCAAAATCATCCAGTTCCTTACCTGTGATGATCAGCTTATTCGGATTCACATATACCGTATCATACCATTCACCGTTGATCTTCACCTGGCTGGATGGCGTAAAGTTACTTCCCTGGATATAATAAGTGTGATCCGTATCAGACACTACCTGGACAGAATCCAGGGTCGTATCATAGATTCCCATACGCATCTTTGTACGCTCAAAAGGATTCTTTTCGTCATAGGTATACTGTTTTCCGTAGAGAAGATCATACTGCAGGGTTTCCAGATCCACCTGATAATTCTTGGTGTTTCTTCTTGCCTGATGATATTTGAATATGGTTCCTTCGTGGATTCCCACACGATCCATTACCTCTGCTGCCATCTGGTATGCCGCAAGATTTTCTTTCTTTTTCTTAAGTCCGAAATTGTCCCACATCACATACTCAGTCTGGAACAGATATTTATTATCCACATCCTCTACAGTCAGTCCCATGGTCGGCAGATGATCGCCGTACATGACCAGCACCACATCCTCCGGATAATCTGCCAGCTTGTCAGTCAGCTCTTTTACAAAATTATCCATCTCATGGATCTGATTTACATAATACTCCCACTTATTGTTCAGCTCGTCAGTAGGTGCACCGGAAACTGTAATCTCCGGATTTTCCAGCACTGGTTCTGAAGGATAATCTCCATGGCCCTGTACGGAAATAGTATATACATAATCAGGTCCTTCTGTGGAATCCAGGCACTTGACGATTTCATCCGTGAGAACACTGTCCTTGGTCCAGCCCAGCGGGTTCTTCTGATTTTCATCCTTCATGTACTCTGCAGAAGTAAAGGTATCAAATCCCAGATTAGGGAAAATACTTCTTCTTCCGTAGAAATTCGCCTCATTGTTATGTACTGCATGCGCAGTATAACCAAGATTTTTCAGAACATACGGTGCGCTCTCACAGGTAGTTTCCTTAAGGATACTCTTATAAGGATACTCTCCTGGTCCAAAATAATGAAGGCTCATTCCGGTAATGGATTCAAACTCAGTATTTGCAGTTCCGGCTCCTACGGAAGGTACCTTATAATATCCGGAAGAATACTCCTTCATCAGCTTTCTGAAATTCGGAATAGGATCCTCTGACAACTCCAAATAATTTACCAGCGTAGGATCAAAAAAGGACTCCAGCTGTAAAAACAGAATATTCGGATGACTGCCCTCTTTCGTTTCCGGAAGATTTTCTTCCGACTTCTCGATGCTGCTGATTTCTTTTTCGGAATAATCTCTCGGCGCACTGATTCCGGTATTAAAAATCGTCGTTGCCAGACAGTATGGATATCCGTAATCCTCATAAGCTATGGCAATATTTCCAAAATAATTGGAAAGAACCCTTTTTTCCAGAGCAAGCTGTGTAATTCCTCCAAAGGCAAGTATCCCGGCCAGGACCAGTGGAATATTTACCTTATATTTCAGTTTGCCTCTGTACTTCGGCGATCTTATCAGTATGATCAGAAGAAGCAGGACCGCAATGCCAAGAAGAACTGCACCTATGGTCATCTGGGTATGTGTCAGATATTTTTTTGCAATACTGAGACCATCTGTCAGGTTCTTCACATCCGGTCCTGTAAACGGTGTGACACGGTTGAGAAGAAGCACACCATTTACGATTCCCAAAAACAGCCATAGGCTGCCCACAAAGATACGCCAGAAAATTCTCTTTCGGAAGAGATAAACAATCAGCATCGTCGTAAAGATAAACGCTGCATTATAAGCAAATACAAGCGGCTTTGTGGTCATGTAGGTCCACGCCTCTGTGAACGAGTGCCTGCATATGGCCTCGATCACAAAGTATAGGACTGCACAGCCCAGAGCCTGAAGTATCAGCGAAATCTTATTGAAAAAGTTACACCACTTCATTAAAACACTCCTTCGTTATTTCACCATCTGTGTTAACTGCAGGTTCACTTTCTCTTTCATCTCTTTATATTTCTCAAGTTTCTCCTTCTCTGCCTCTACCTTGGCTGCAGGTGCCTTGTTCACAAAATTCGGGTTGTTAAGCATTCCCTCGCAGCGTGCGATTTCTTTTGTAAGACGCTCCTGCTCTTTTGTGAGACGTTCAATCTCCTTTTCACGGTCGATCAGATCCTCCAGTGGCAGATATACCACACCGTCTGCCACAACGATGGAGACTGCATCCTCACCGATTCCGTTCTTATCCTGCTGTACGTGGATCTCTTTTGCAAACGCAAGGTTTGTAAAGGACTTCTTGCAGGACTCAAAACGTGCACAGCTCTCAGCATCCTTGCCTACGATGTAGATATTGGTCTTTCTGTTCTGTGGTACGTTCATCTCGTTTCTGGTGTTACGGATTCCACGTACAACCTCCTGGAAGCTTGAAACTGCTTTCTCAGCATCTGCAAAATTCATCTCATCTCTGTATACCGGCCAGTCGGAGATCATGATGGACTCTTCCTCAGGAAGCAGTGTACAGTAGATCTCTTCTGTGATAAACGGCATGAACGGATGAAGAAGCTTCAGTCCCTGTGTCAGTGCAGTGCGAAGTGTCCACAGTGCATCGTTTGCTGCTGCCGGGTTTTCCTCTGCCTTCCACAGTCTTACCTTGGCCATCTCGATATACCAGTCACAGAGCTCATCCCACAGGAAGTCATAGACCTTCTGTACGGCGATTCCAAGCTCATATTTATCCATGTTCTCAGTGACATCACGGATCACAGTGTTCAGTCTGGAAAGAATCCATTTATCCTCGTTGCACAGTGCGTTCAGGTCTTCTGGCTCTGTTACTGTCCTGCCTTCCAGGTTCATCATAATGAAACGGGAAGCATTCCAGATCTTATTTGCAAAGTTACGGCTGGATTCTACACGCTCCCAGTAGAAACGCATATCATTTCCAGGTGCGTTACCTGTCATCAATGTCAGACGAAGGGCATCTGCGCCGTATTTGTCGATAACCTCCAGCGGATCGATACCATTTCCGAGAGACTTACTCATCTTACGTCCCTGTGAGTCACGTACCAGACCGTGGATCAGCACATGGTGGAACGGTGTCTCACCGGTCTGCTCCAGTGCTGAGAATACCATACGGATAACCCAGAAGAAGATGATATCATATCCGGTTACCAGAACGTCTGTCGGATAGAAGTACTCAAGCTCCGGTGTCTTGTCCGGCCATCCAAGTGTGGAGAACGGCCACAGTGCGGAACTGAACCAGGTATCCAGAGTGTCCTCATCCTGATGCATATGTGTGCATCCGCATTTCGGGCATTTCTCCGGCATCTCTCTTCCAACCACCATCTCACCGCATTCATCGCAGTAATAAGCCGGAATTCTGTGTCCCCACCAGAGCTGACGGGAAATGCACCAGTCACGGATGTTCTCCAGCCAGTGAAGATAAGTCTTGTCAAAGCGTGCAGGAACAAACTGAAGGTTTCCGTCGTCCAGAGTCTTGATGGCTGCTTTTGCCATTTCGTCCATTTTTACAAACCACTGTGGTTTGATCATCGGCTCTACAGTTGTACCGCAGCGGTCATGTGTACCAACGCTGTGGCTATGCGGAACAACCTTTACAAGGAGCCCCTGCTCTTTCAGGTCTTCTACCATTGCCTTACGTGCCTCATAGCGGTCCATACCTGCATATTTTCCGCCAAGGCTGTTGATAGTCGCATCATCATTTAAGATGTTGATCTCCTCAAGATTATGACGTCGTCCAACCTCAAAGTCGTTGGGGTCGTGTGCCGGTGTGATCTTAACGCAGCCTGTTCCGAATTCCTTATCAACATATTCATCAGCAATAACCGGGATCTCTCTGTCTGTAAGAGGAAGCTTCAGCATCTTTCCTACAAGATCTTTATATCTTTCATCCTCCGGGTTTACAGCAACTGCTGTATCGCCGAGAAGTGTCTCCGGACGAGTAGTCGCGATCTCAACGAAACGTCCTTCCTCACCTACGATGGGATAATTGATGTGCCAGAAAAATCCGTCCTGATCCTCATGCACGACCTCTGCATCAGAAATAGAGGTCTGGCATACAGGACACCAGTTGATGATCCTGGAGCCTTTGTAAATATAGCCTTTCTCATAGAGACGGATAAATACCTCCTGAACAGCCTTGGAGCAGCCTTCATCCATGGTAAAGCGCTCACGCTCCCAGTCAGCAGATGCTCCCAGCTTTTTCAGCTGATTGATGATCTTTCCGCCGTACTCCTCTTTCCATGCCCAGGCATGTTTCATAAATTCCTCACGGCCGATCTCGTTCTTGTCAATACCTTCCTTACGAAGCTTCTCTGTTACCTTAACCTCTGTAGCGATGGCTGCATGGTCAGTTCCCGGCTGCCAGAGAGCCTCATAGCCCTGCATTCTTTTGAAACGGATCAGAATATCCTGCATGGTTTCATCCAGTGCATGGCCCATATGCAGCTGTCCTGTTACATTGGGCGGCGGCATTACAATTGTAAAAGGTTTTTTGTCCGGATTAACTTTTGCATGAAAGTACCCGTTGTCCATCCATTTTTTGTACAGACGATCCTCAATACCCTTGGGATCATAAGTCTTTGCAAGTTCTTTGCTCATGTTTTCCTCCTGAATCTTTTTGGAATCAAGCTGTCTTTCTGACAGCTTTTTCTGATTATGGGAGCTTTGAACGCTCCTGTTTTCTGCAAGAAAAAGCACGCCCTCCACACAAAAGCCAATAACTAATGTGCGAAGGGCGATCATTCTCGCGGTACCACCTTCATTATCCGGAAAAAACGTCTGTTATTCCCGTCTATCTCTTGTCCCTTAACGCGGGATACGTGAAAACCTACGCAACAGCATCTGCATCTGTTCTGCATTTCTGCCTTCAGTCTCCCGGCTCATAAGCTACCTTCTGCAGTCTTCCATCTGAAAATGCCTTTCAGCCTGCGCTCCTCCCGCGTCCGTGCATCTCTCTCTGTCAGCGTAGACCTGCATACTCCTCTTATTCAACGCCTTTACCATGTTCCTACTATAATGAAATTTTCTTTTTTTGTCAAGACAGGTATCTATCTTTCTTTTATTGTTTTGTACTCCTTTTCAATACCTGCGATCAGTGTTTTCATTGTATATTCCAGAATTTCATTTCCATATGCTTCCGATGATTCTCTGACCGGATGACGACCTGCAATACCGATCAGATTACTCTCATCTTCTTTTACCTGTCCAAAGTCAACCAGCTCCGGCCGAACAGCCATTACAATAGAGGTCTCATTTGCTCCGGCATGATCATTCTGATATTTCAGTCTCTCATCATCCGCATAGGTCCATGCTGTCATAATGCACAGTCCGTATTTTTCTTCTGCCTCTTCCTTCATTTCCTGAAATGTATTTGTCGACGGACCGTGTCCATGTCCCACAACGATACGGACTCCTGCTCTGGAAAGCTGGGCAAAAATACTGCGCAGCAGATCCTGAAACAGTCCCTTTTCCATCCAGTAGGCACTGCCCTTCATCTGCTGGGCATAATATGTATTCAGTGCGCCCTCTGTATTGATATCCATTCCATAAAATACAGTTCCCCGATCATCAAATAAACGGTCAGGTCCCATGAACAGCATCGGGAGCACTACGCCACCGACTTTTTCTGCTACCCGGACAAACAGTTCTTTTGACTGGATCCCGTCAGCTCCAAGAGGCATATGCGGACCATGCCATTCCAGTGTGCCAAGTGGCAGATAGGCAACCGGCATCTCCTTTATCCTCTGTACACATTCTTCCGGAAGTAATTCCTCGTATAATACTTTTTTCATGATACTCTCCTTATTTTTTTAATTTTTTTAATTTTTTTCACTTTCATAATTTTCGTACTGTTTTTCAGTATTTTCTTCTATTATTCCACGCTCTTCAGTGACTCTACCATATTGATCTTTTTCAGCTTAAAATGCATTACCATATTTACAAACATGGAGAATCCAAAGGTAATGATCCCACTGTAGACAAAGCTTATTGGCTTGATATTTCTTCCAAACATCACCGCATCTACCTCAACGGTTGTGATCACATACCGGTGAAGGAGAATTCCGAATACTGCACCTGCCAGGATCCCTATAAAGGACAGCAGGATATTTTCCCGGAATACATACTGGGAAACCTCGCCATCATAAAATCCCAGGACCTTCAATGTTGCAAGCTCTCTCTGACGCTCTGTGATATTGATGTTGTTCAGATTATACAGTACCACAAATGCCAGCATTCCGGCAGAAATGATCAGGACCCAGATCACCGCTCCAAGGGAGCCCAGCATTCGCTCTACCTGACCTGCTGTGCTGCTTGTATAACTGATACTTAAAGCTGCCGGATATTTCAGGATCTCATTTCCAAGAGTCTCCAGATCACTCTCTGCATCTTCTTTCATAGTATATACTGTACTTGAATACTCCGGTTTCTCCCCGAATGTTTTTTCATAACAGGATGGGGTCATGTAAACATAATGTCCCATATAGTTCTCTGTGATAGCAGTGATCTTTACTTTATACTTTCTGTTGTCTTTCTCCAGAGCGATCTCGTCTCCTGCTTTCACACCGATAAGAGAAGCTGTTTTTTCACAGATCACGGCTCCGTCGTCGGTAAGCTCATACTGCTCGTGGGACTTTCGGTCACGTAACGTTACATCCTCTTTAAAACTTTCCGTATTTTCCGGAACATACACATAGATACTGACACTTCCCTTTTCTTTTGGTGCCGTCATCTTGGTGAGCTGCACACAAGTATAGTGATCGATCTCGCTGTTTCCGTCCAGGAATTTCAGAAGTTCCTTTTTTTGGCTCTGTGTAGCATCATCATCATTGATCACCATGGCATCATAGTGCTGGATCTGGTCATACTGGAGAAGCGCAATATCCATGATCGAATCGTAAAGTCCGAATCCTACAAGCATCAGTCCCATGCTTCCTGCAATTCCGAAAATAGTCATAAAGAGTCGCTTCTTATAACGAAAAAGATTTCGCATGGACGATTTCCAGGAAAAGCTCAGATGCTTCCATATAAAGCCGATCCGCTCAATAAGTATCCGTTTTCCCTCTTTTGGTGCAGGCGGACGCATCAGGGATGCCGGTGTTTCTGCCAGAGTTTTTGCGCTGGAAAAAAGTGTTGCACCCATAGTACAGATCACCGCTGCTCCGGAAGCGATCAGTGCATAGTGCATTTCATAATTCAGCTGCATGTGATCACCAATATTCCAGTACATGATTCCATATGCCTGGATAATGATAAACGGAAGAACCTTTTCTCCGAAAAGAATACCCACGATGCTGCCTCCTGCTGTTGCAAGGAAGGCATAACAGAGATATTTGGATGCAATAGATATTTTTCCGTAGCCCAATGCTTTCATGGTTCCGATCTGGGTCCGCTGTTCCTCCACCATTCGTGTCATCGTGGTAAGACTGATCAGCGCCGCTACAAGGAAGAATATCATCGGGAAAACCTTTCCGATGTTTTTCAGCCGCTCTGCGTTATCACCAAAATCCGAATATTCCGGAAGATCATTGCGGTCTGTGATGATCCACTCCGGTGTTTCAATATCATCTACCTCTTTCTGGGCGTCCTCGATCTTCTGCCGGGCTTCCGCAATTTTGTCATCGGCCTCTTTTTTGCCATCCTGATATTCTTTCTTTCCATCGGAAAGCTTCTTTTTTGCGTCCTCCAGATCTTTTTTGGCGTCTTTTAATTTCTGTTCGTTTTCTTGGATCTCTTTTTCACCATCCAGGATTTTCTGTTCATTTGCATCCAGTTCAGCCTGACTACTGGTAAGCTTTTCCGTATTTGCCTGGATCTCTGCCTGTCCTGAATTTAACTGGGCCTGTTTTTCCTCCAGCTGCTGTCTTCCGGAACTTAACTGGGCTTTGGCAGCGTCAAGCTGGCTCTGACCGTTATCAAGAGTTGCCTGATTGGTCTCGATTTCTTCTTTGGCTGCAGAAAGCTCTGTTTTCTTTGCCTCCAGTTCTTTTTTTCCTTTATCCAGTTCTTCCTGGCCTGCGTTCAGCTGTGTCTCTGTCCCGGAAAGTGTCTCTTCCTGTTCTTCGATCTGACTGAAGCCCTCATTGATCTGAGTGAGGCTGCTCTCCAGTTCAGCCCGGGTCTGGGCCAGCTCTGATTTTTTTGCAGTAAGCTCTGACTGCGCCCCGTCGATCTGTGCCTGACCGGAATTTATCTGTTCTTCCATTGCACTGATCTGGCCATTTAATGTCTGGATCTGCGTGGAAAGCTCCGCCAGCTCTTCCTCGGTTTTTCCTGCTTCCGCACCGGCGTCATACTGCGCTTGCAGCTCCGCCGCCTGACTGCTTAATGCCTCTTTCTGGCTGGTCAGTTCATCCAGCTGTGCCTGCTGCCCGGCAAGGGCTTCTTCACTGGAACTGATCTGGGCTTCGCCCTCGGAAATCTGTGCAAGCCCTGCCTCACACTGTTCTTTCTGACTGGTGAGAGATGCCTTTGTTTCTTTGATCATATTCTTTCCAGCTTCCAGCTGTTCTCTTCCACTTTCAAGCTCAGCCTGTTTGCTTTCCAGTGTTTTCTCCGCTTCCCGGAGCTGGGCCTCACCGTCACTTAACTGCTGTTTTGCAGCATTCAGCTGTTCGTATCCGGCTGTCAGCTGGGACTGCTTTTCATTTATCTGTGCTTCGGAGTTGACAAGCTGGGATCTGGCAACATTTAACTGGGCCTGCCCGTCTTCCACCTGCTGCTTTGCACTGTTAAGCTGAGACCATCCATCCGCGATCTGCTGCCTGCCGTCAGCAAGCTGCTGTTTTCCATCGGTCAGTTCTTTTTTTGCATCGCTGAGCTGCTGTTTTCCATCTTCGTACTCTTTTTTTCCATCATCATACTTCTTCTGCCCATCATCCAGCTTTTTCTTCGCATCGCCAAGCTTTTCTTCTGATTCCTTCTTTCCGTCCTCAAGCTCTTTTCTGGCGTCATCCAGTTTTTCATTGGCTTCTGCGACGATCTCATCATAGCGCAGGCTGCACTGTTCTTTTTCGATGCCTTCCACATGCTTCCGTATCTTTTTGATAAGATTGTCGTAGGCATCGGTATAGCTGATCACATCCCCGGATTCATGGACCATAATATAGATCTGGGTAAAAGCCTCCTGATCAAAATCCTCAGGAAGAATGTATCCGAAACCGCTGATCTCACCTGACCCAAGAGTCGTATTTCCTCTGTTAAACGAAATATAAAGAGGGCTGCTTCCGATTCCCACAACTGTATAGGTTGTCTTTTTCAGAAGTTCACTGTCTCCATCCTCACTGACAGATATGGTATCCCCGATTTTATAGCCACGGTTCTTTGCAAATGGCTTGTCCAGAAAAATCTCGCCGCTTTTTTCCGGTATCCTTCCTTCATCTGCTGTGAGCAGATTAAAATTGCTGCTGATGGATTCCAGATGAAGAACCTTCCTGGCATCGTCCTCTCCACTCATAACATCCGTAGAGTAACCACCCTCAGCCAGCTCTACACCGTCAATGTCTGATACCGCTTTTACATCACGCTGGGTCAGTCCCAGTGTTCCCTGGATCTTCAGATCCATCAGCTTTGCCGCTTCATAATAGGCATCTCCGGAATATCTCATATCCGGAGAAGACGCCTGGATCCCGGAAAAAAATGCAACGCCCAATGCCACGATCAGAAAGATCGAGATAAAACGTGCTTTACTTTTCCGGATCTCCATCCAGAAATCTTTGTGTAATGCTTTCATTCCGTCACCTACCATTCAATTTCTTCCACTGGTGTGGGATGTGCATTTTCGGTCATCCTGGAAACTTTGCCGTTTTTGATCTTAATCACACGGTCGGCCATAGGTGTCAGTGCAGAGTTGTGGGTAATGACAATGACAGTCATGCCTCGTTCCCTGCAGGTATCCTGAAGAAGCTTCAGGATTGACTTGCCGGTCTGATAATCCAGCGCTCCTGTAGGTTCATCACAGAGCAGAAGCTTGGGATTCTTTGCCAGAGCTCTGGCTATGGAAACTCTCTGCTGCTCACCGCCAGAAAGCTGTGCCGGAAAGTTGGTCAGCCTCTCCTTCAATCCTACTTCCTCCAAAACCTTCCTGGCATCCAGAGGATCCTTACATATCTGAAGAGCAAGCTCCACATTCTCCAGTGCAGTCAGATTGGGCACCAGATTATAAAACTGGAATACAAAGCCAATATCCTCACGCCGGTATCCGGTCAGCTGCCGGTCTGTATATTTTGCGATATTTTTCCCATCGATCCAGACATTGCCGGATGTAGCTTTATCCATTCCGCCCAGGATATTCAACACCGTTGTCTTTCCGGCACCGCTGGGTCCTACCACAACTACAAATTCTCCTTTTTTTATCCGGAAGCTGATCTCATCCACCGCTATGATCTTCACTTCTTTTGAGCCATAGATTTTGGATACATTTTCCAGCTTCACATAATCTTCCATATGCTCCATTCTCATCCTCCTCTTTGCTCTCTATAATTTCAGGGGGCTTTTACTTGCCCCCTTTTTATTCCCCGCCTCAATATCACAGCTGTTTGGTAATATCCCTTCATCTGTAATCGATATGTCTGTAAATATATTTATAAGTATATCGGTTCTTCATTCAAAATGCAATTTCTACTTATATTTTACAAAGATTTTTCATTCCTGCGCATTTGTATTTTACATTTCTTTTCTATAATACAGACAGATAAAGGAAATCAATATTATGACTGACTGTTGCTGACAACAGCAGAAGTATAATTCCATCAAAATGGGAGGAATGGATTATGTATAAAACACTGTGGAATCACTTAGCTCAAAATAAAAAAAAGGCTCCTGCACCTGCTGTTTTTCTTGCACTTCTGACAGCTGGATGGAGTTCAGCCGGAATTTTGTCCGGATTACTTGTTTGTCTGGGACTTCAGACAGAACTGATGGTGAAACTGACTGTGATCTTATGTACCGGTGGATACGCCGGACTGATACCCGGATTCTTCGGTGGAATCTTTTATCTTTACCGAATGGATCTTCGGAAAACTTTTGCTGATCCTGTAGCGGATCCGGAAAAATCTTCTTCTGATCCTGCTTCATTGATCTATTTTCACAATAATTGACAAAAAAAGCAGAACTCTGCCTGGTTGTGCAGGGTTCTGCTTTTTTATTGAATATGTGTATTAATTTTGATTACTTTCTTATGGAATCAGCAAGCTTTCTTGCCTCTGCTGTCAGCTCTTTTATTTTGTCAAATTCTCCTGCCTTTACAAGATCTCCTTTTACCATCCAGCTTCCGCCGCAGCAAAGGATTTTATCACAGGAAAGATATTCCTCAAGGTTTTTCGCATTGATCCCGCCTGTAGGCATAAATCTGATTCCTGTATAAGGAGCTGCCATAGCCTTGATCATTGAAATTCCACCTGCCGGTTCTGCCGGGAAGAATTTTACTACCTTAAGGCCTCTTTTCACTGCCTGTGCAACCAAAGAATCCTGATTACAGAAAAAAATTCCTGATCTGTCGGACAGCATTCATTACGGATGCTGTCCGATCTTCCAGAAATCTTTCTTCAAATACATTTTTAATTATCTTCACTGTCTTCAGCTAGTAAAATAAGCCCTGGAAATTTATCTTTCCAGGGCTTTCTAAGAGGTGCCACCCGGATTTGAACCGGGGATAGAGGTGTTGCAGACCTTTGCCTTACCACTTGGCTATGGCACCATGCTCCCCCTGTTGGACTCGAACCAACGACACTGCGGTTAACAGCCGCATGCTCTACCGACTGAGCTAAGGAGGAATATTTAATTTAAGGTTTGTACCTTAAAAACTACATACATGCTTGTTGATGGTCAATCAAACTTTTTGAATCAATTCTTAACCTGCGTTTCTTGGTCAAGCCCTCACCCGATTAGTAACAGTCAGC
>SKEI01000167.1_pt1 | contig 42648 bp, 39 predicted proteins | sample 4826701 | NCBI WGS metagenome assembly SKEI01 (sample SAMN11008813, study PRJNA524170) | human gut metagenome | biome: Human fecal sample; material: Feces; isolation source: fecal sample from pouch patient p2, p6, p7, p14 | host: Homo sapiens | place: Israel: Tel-Aviv | collected 2016-08-31 | reverse complement strand
AAGCCCGGAAGGGATAAACGCTGAAGGCATCTAAGCGTGAAGCCCCCCTTAAGATGAGATATCCCATTCGAAAGAAGTAAACCCCCTTGAAGACGACGAGGTAGATAGGGCAGAGGTGGAAGTGCAGTAATGCATGGAGCTGACTGTTACTAATCGGGTGAGGGCTTGACCAAGAATCGCAGGAAGAATGATTTTCAGGGAATGTTGACATGTATGTAGTTTTGAAGATATACTAAAACCAGCTAGATGATAGCTGGTTTTTTTGTGCCTAAATATAAAAAGAAGGAATAAAAGAATATGAAAACAAGGGAAGAAGCATTAAAATACGGATTATCTTTTAAGAATGTATATGAAGAAAAACCTTTTCATGACCAGAATTGGCAGTTAGTAAGAGTTAGAAAAAGTAAAAAGGCTTTTCTCTGGATTTATGAAAAGGATGGATATATTAATCTGAATGTAAAGGTAGATCCACAGTGGCGCGATTTCTGGCGTAGTGCATATGATTCAGTAATTGCGGGATATCATCAGAATAAAGAACATTGGAATACGCTCATTTTGGATGGAAGTATACCGGATAAAGATATAAAAAGGATGATATCCGAAAGTTATGACTTGGTTACAGATAGCCCAACTAAAAGAATCTATGAGGCAGTCAAAAAAATACCAAAGGGTCATGTTGCAACTTATAGCAAAGTTGCTGAGATGGCTGGCAATCCCAGAATGGCAAGAGCAGTGGGAAATGCCCTCCACAAGAACCCCGATCCGGAACATATCCCATGCTTTCGTGTTGTAAATGCAAAGGGCGAACTTGCGGGAGAATTTGCCTTCGGCGGAGCCGGTGAGCAGGCAAAACTTTTGGAAGCAGATGGAATTGAAGTAGAGGATGGTAAAGTTGATTTGAAAAAATATGGAATCTGACAGGGATATGCATATTGTTCTACAAATGATAAAGTGGGTATCCGATGAGGGAATATTTGTCCAGTTTGTCGAATTAAGAATCAAAGATAAAGATAGAGCGTATAGAAAAATCTATATGCTTTTTGCATATTTTGGAAAAAAATAAATTAGTTGACACTAACTACAACTGTCTGTTAGAATTCCACTTGATGAAGAATATAGAAAAGAAAACAAAAATAATGATACTGAAAGGTGTAATGAAAAGATGAATAAAGTGGAACAGAGGAGTGCCAGATTGTGTTTGGAAAACCATTTTTACAATCTGAGTGGTCTGACATAAAGGTTGTATGAGATGAACGAATTAATACAGAAAAAACTAACAAAGAATGACTTAAAAGAAAATATAATAAAAGAAAATATAATAAAAGAAACAGATGCGCAGCTTCCGTCCTCGCGGCGTGAAATTGAGGAGGATATGCTGGAACAGATTTGCCTGATTGCGAATGCAGGAGCAGAGATTACAGTTGAAGAATTATGCAGCCGTATGGATATGAGCAGAAGAGAAGTCAATTTTTATCTGAAACAACTGAAAGTTCATGGCTATATTATCAGAGAGAAAGTTACATCTACAGGACATCAGAAGGATGGATCTAGCTCTGGAATTTCACTTACAGAGTTTGGAAAGATCACAGGAGAAGAATTTCAGTATCGTCATGAAATCCTCACGCAGTTTCTTCAGTTTGTTGGTGTTTCAGATGAAAAAGCCCAAGAGGATGCCTGCCGTATGGAGCATGTGGTCAGTGAGGAAACGGTTCAGCAGATTTGTAATTTTGTGGATTATGGAGATACATTTGAACGGATTTTGAAGCATTCGGATCTGCGCAGCTGGTATCAGACGGGAAAGTATATGTTTCTTATGGGAATTTATCAGATAGAGAAAACATGTCCAAGAAGATTTGCCAGGGAGTTTGATTGTTTTTCTGAGAATATCTGGCTTCACATTACAGAAGACAAGAGTAGTTTTGAACTGATAAAAAAAGAAGATACTTCAGCGCAGAATTTATGGTACAAAGATCCGGAACAGGGATGGATAGAGGCAGAGGAGAAAATGGGAAATCCATGGATACCGTCTGGTGCATTTACGTTTTCAACAAGATGTCAGGATCCGATCATAGAGGGAACTGCACTGATCGCGTTTACGAGAAAAGGTGAGAAGCCTGTGGACTGGAATAGCCGGGAACTTGATGTACATATCTGGAAATCGGAGGGATAAAGACGTGAATAACCAGGATAACAGAAATCTTTTACATCCATCAATGCTTCAGATTCAGTATCTTTTGGAATTGGAAAAAACAGGAAAAAAGCGCGGAAGTGTTGCGATGATTGCGGATACCTGTGGGGTGAGTCATGGACCGGTCAGCCGATTTTTTAAAGAGTGCATTGGAAGAGGATATCTGACGGAAAAATATGAATTTACAACGGAAGGTGCGCATGCCTTGCTAACTTATAAAAGGCTCTTAAGGGATGTGAAGACATATCTGAAAGCAATGAATATTCCGGAAAAAGAAATTACGGAGAAGATGAAGCAGCTGATCGAGAACGTGGATTATGATCTGCTGAGGACTATGGTAAGAAATGCAAGACAGACAACGGAACGTACAGTAGAAGGAAAAAATGAACAGGAACAGAAAAATTCGCAGGGAGAAAAAGATTCCAATGCATATTTTATTGAAAAGATACTGGAAAAAGGAAAATTTCAGGTAGGGATTGCTATTCATCAGATAAGCAGAAATAGCGAAACCAGACTCTCTATGGCACATCAGGGCTTTGAACATCTGGCATGTATTCGAAATAATACGCGTGGGAGCTGGCTGGAACTGACCATTTGTGAAATTCATGGAAGGTCCAGGATTGACGGAACAGAGATGTCAGGACATCTTTCTTCTCTGAAATACGAGAAACAGGGGCAGCTTTATGAATCGGTCATTAAGAATGGAAAGTTAAGGATTCCACTCAGTGCCTGCCATTTTTTTCGTGGCAGAATGGGAAATGTAAAGGGAACGGTTCATATTACAGTTGCCTGTAATGTCGGAAATGCACATATGCCGGAGAGTACAGCAGTGCTGACATTCTGGATGTAAGATTAAAGGTCGAAATGAAGAAAATTCGGCCTTTTTATTATGCACAAATATGGAAAAATGTTGATTTTACAGGGATAAAGGAAAAATACAAACCGTTCCCGACAGGCACGAAAACGAATAAATTAGTTGACACTAACCAATAAACATTGGTAGAATGTCAACGCAGTTAGCCAATGATAACCATATAAATCAGATACAGACAGTGATGTGACAGATTTAAATAAAGGTTATCTGGTAACCAGTATCATCTGTCAGTAAACCAGATGATTCGGAAGGCTTTCTGTAGTAGCTATAAGTAAATATAAAATTAAACATACAAAGGAGACAGTAACAATGAAGAGAAAAAACTTATGGATCAAAATTTCAGCCTGCACAATGGCAGCATTCCTTGCAACTACATCCGTAGCACCTGTATATGCAACTGAATCTGCATTTGCGGAAGATGTATTTTCTGATTCAGCAGAAGACGAATTTGGAAGTGAGGCAGCGACAGCAGAGGTTGAATTTGCAGATGAAATCGTTTCAGTGGATGAAGCTTCTGAGGTTCTGGCAGCACAGGCTGGATTTGGAACTGCGAATACAGAGCTGAAAGCCGGAACTTATAAAGTGACGGTATCATTAAAGAATGCCACTGATCCATCTAAGGATTCTATGGCAGGTTCCTGTATTGCCGGGGCAGCAACTATGGTAATCGCAGCTGATGGAAGCGCAAAGATCACAGTGCCGCTTACTTCTGTTTCTGTAGGTCCGATGACAGCCTTTGCAAGCGACTGGCAGATTTATAAAGGCGGACTTGATGCAGAAAAGACTGCAGCAGAATACACTACAGATGAGAGTGGAAATGTAAACAGTATTACATTTACAGTTCCTGATACGAGCGCAGACGGTGTTTATGTAAATATGAGTACAATGATGCACAGTAATGACGCATTCATGAAAATTGAATATGCAACAGCACAGTTAACATCAACACCAGCAGAGGAATCTGTAAAAAAGACTGCACCAACCATTAAAGTAAAAACTACAGCTAAAAACATCAAATATACAACCCTGAAGAAAAAGGCTCAGGTATTTACAATGGGAGCAACTGTAAACAGCAAAGGAAAGCTTACATATAAAAAACTTTCCGGAAGTTCTGCAATTACAATTAACAGCACAACTGGAAAGCTGACTGTCAAAAAAGGTGTGAAAAAAGGAACTTATAAAGCAAAAATCAAAATTTCTGCAGCAGCCAAAGGAAACTATAAAGCAGGAAGCAAAACTGTAACTGTCACAGTAAAGGTAAAATAAGAGAATGAAGAAACGTATCATTGCAGTACTATTGTCAGCAGTCATGATGGTTCCGTCAGTTTCTGTCGGTGCTACAGATTTTGCAGAAGGAAATGGAGAGCAGATTTTTTCAGAGGGTGAAGAAACCAGAGAATTGATTTTCACAGAGGGAGAAGATACAGTAGATTTTTCTTCAGAAGAAAATACACAGGAGGTATTTTCTGCGGAAAGTTCAGCAGACGGCATTATACTTAACGAAAAAACCTTTATAAAAGGGAAAACTTATCTGATTCCTGTTTCTTTGAAAAATGCGGCAAATCATGAAAAAGATTCGGCAGCAGTTTCGTGTCCGGGTAAGTTTGCGACTCTTTATATTGGGGAAGACGGGATTCCTAAGCTGACAGTAAACCTGCGTAGTGTCACAGTTGGAACCATGACGGATTATGCATATGATTTTAAAATCTATCAGAGTGCGGGAACAGACGGGGAAAAACAGGGTGCTTTTGTAGAGAACACGCAGATAGTTCCGGCAATAGACGGAAGTGGAACAAGAAATGTTCCAGAAACGATATCCTTCGCAATTCCGGAGGCTGCTTTTGGACAGGATGGAGTTTATCTGAATATGTATGTAGATGTGATGGGGCGTGACTCAGATGCTTATCTGCAGATGAATTATGCAGAGGCGAAAGAGTCCGGGGATACATCACTTAATTATACGACAGAAGTTGCATCAGCAGTAGTAGAACAGTTTGGAAATTACAGTGTCACAGCACAGGTTACTGTAAAGGACGGACAGATCAGTGATGTAGTGCTTGAAGGGACTGATTTCAAGGGTTCCTATATCAATGAAAATCAGGCTTATTTAAATCGTGCGGTTAATGGCATGGGAAGTATCAAGGGAATGAAGGAAAAGCTGACGGGGCTTTACATCAACGATACAGACAAGTTGAACAACCTTGATACAGTTTCAGGTGCAACGTATTCATCAAATGCAGTGAAGCAGGCGGTTATGAAAGCCCTTGGCATGGAAATTTACCAGGAGGTACTTCCGGATGTTCCTGAAAAGAAGCCTGAAGCAGGAACCTATCGCATTACAGTCAGAGGAAGAACCGATATGAGTGATCATAAACTTCTTGGATCTTCCGACAAGGCAGATGCTGTTTTGCGTGTAGACACAAAAGGAAAAATGTGGCTTACCTATAAGATGGTTTCAGGTGATCCCGGGGAGCCGCTATGGGTGCTGGGATATAACGGATATTATCCGGGAAATAATACATCCGGGAAACTGAGCATGGACGGCGTAACTTTTTCAACAGAAAAAATGACAATTCCTACGATTGGCAGCAGTTCGGTTGTGACAGAGGTGACAGTTCCTCTGGATGAAATGCGACAGACATATCTTAATAATCTCTATCTTTATGTGGATGTAATGAAGAAACTGGATGGTGAAGTTTCCGGAATTATCTTTGACAAGGGAAAGTTTAACATCAATTCTACACTTACTTTATACTGGGATACATTGAAAAAAATATCCAATGATACAGGAGATACAGAGAAACCGGCGGTAAAACAAAAGAATCCGACAATCAGGACAAAAGTGTCATCAAAGACATTTACGGTCTCTCTTCTGAAGAAAAAATCTCAGAGCTTTACTCTGGGAGCAAGTGTAAACAGTAAAGGAAAACTTTCTTATAAGAAAACTTCCGGTAGTTCCGGCATTTCCGTGAACAGCAAGACAGGTAAGATCACAGTAAAAAAAGGAATGAAAAAAGGAAATTATAAGATAAAAGTTCAGATAAAGGCAGCAGCCAAAGGAAATTATAAAGCAGGTACGAAGACAGTTACAATAATTGTTAAAGTAAAATAGGCAGAAGTTTTTCTGCTGTATAGGGAACTGCCCTGTTTGTGGTGGTTCCCGTTTTTGTAGTAATTCTGGAAAGTAAGTTAGGTTGTTAAAGTACCCCACCGCAGACAGAGAATCCTGCAAAGGGATTCTTTCCTGGAGTTTTTACGGGTAATAGAGTATTATAGGAAATTTGGAAAAGAGGAATGAAAATACAGATGGCAAAAACGAAAAAAATATTAAAACAAATGATGATTTTTTCTTTTTCAGCAATATTGATCATGGGAACTGGAATCAGCGTCAGTGCAGATTCCAGTGTGGAAGAAAATATTCCGGATGACATGATTCAGCAGATAGAACAATGTCAGGAAGAAACAGATTTTTTCAGCAGTAATTCGGAAGTCGGTAACTTCAGCAGTGGCAGTACCGACAGCAATGATGATAACAACAATAGCGGTGATAACAATAACGGCGGTGATAATAACGACAATAGTAGCGATAGCAATAATAACAATGGCAATGACACTAACGGTGATAATAAAGATGACAATAAGAATGGTGACAGTGACACCAGTTTTGATATAAATAATCTGCCTGATGGAATTTATTCTGTTTCCGGCACAATGCTGAAAACGGATAAAAAGACAGCGTCCATGTCAGATCAGGCATTTCAGCATACGATAAAGCTTACGGTAAAAGATGGAATATACAGTCTGGCGCTGGATTTCAGGGCAATGGATATGAATGGACAGATGGGATATTTGGGAAATATTAAATATTATAAAACCGGATATACATTGGATTCAAATGGAAATCCGCAAGGAGAAATAGAGGATACAGAAGTGAATTCTCTGCAAAGATACACGAATGATACGGTTGTATCTGATTATTTTGGCACGAATTATCCGGATATTGTAACATTTCCGATGATAGAGGAGGCAAGAACGGACAGCTATGTGCCGCTTCAGGTATTTATTCCTATTATGGATGCCATCGCCAAAGGAACAGGTACCCAGAATATATTTCTGAAAATAGACTGGTCTGTCTTAAAGGAAACCAGTGATGATGACGACGCATTTAAAGATGACAGCTCCAATGGCGCCGGAGGCGGAAATAGTAATGGAAATAATAGCGGAAATAACAACGGAAACAACAATGGAAGCAATACCGGAAATAACAGTGGCGGCAATGGGAATGGAAGTACCGGAAATGGAAGCAGTAATAATGGAAACAGCAATATCAACGGCGGCAACAAAAATAATGCAGGTAATAATAACAATGCAAATAACAGTGGCAGTGGTACGAATAATTCCGGATATGTCAATAATGCAGGTCTGGGCGGAAACAGTTCGTTAAAGAAAAATAATTCTTCAACTTCTGGAAATGGAAGTAGTCTAAGCGGAAATAATTCATTAAATGGAAACAGCTCACTAAGCGGAAACAAATCCCTGAAATCATCAGGAACTTCAGAAACAAATATATCGAAAACTTCAGGTACTCTTTCATCAGGAAGTATGGAAAACAGTACTATGAATGAATCTGATGGTCAGGAAGAAATGGCGTTAAATACTTCGGGAGAAATGCTGAATTCAGAGGGTATGGGAATGGGTACGTCTGCAGTCAGCCAGATGAATACCGGTTCACAGACAGAGCAGTCTACAGAAAGTGCCTGGGAGTTGAGCATGCAGCAGTCTTCTGCAAAGAAAGCAGGAGCGATGATCCCTGTATGGATCAGTGCAGCAGCGGCAGTATGCGGTCTGGGATATAAGGTAAAAACCGGAACAAATCCTAAGAGGAGAAAGAAACGATGAGCAGAAAACGAGGCAGATTCATCCTGATTTTGATGACAATCATGCTGTACATAACAGGATGTTACATAAGTGTTCATGCAGAAAGCGGGGCTATATATTCTTGTACGATAAACCGAAGCTACGGGAATCCCGTAACCGGCGAAGTGGAGGATTCAGGAGGAGAATCCTCATATGCGACAGGACAGGGAATGGTAGAAAGCGCCGTATATTCACAAGGTCTGATGGAGGTAACAGATTCGGGCAATTATTATCTGACCCTTCGTCTGAGTCTGCTGGATTATACCTCAGGTCATACATTTGCAGTTCAGAATGTAGGAGATTCTGGATGGATGGATACGGCAACTGCAGTAACGGCAAATGGTTCGGACGGTAGTGGAAGTACCGCGGATATATGTATGCAGGTACCGTCTGAGAACTGTATCGTGAGAATTACCATGTATGTATCTCCGATGGGAAGAAATGCGGTGTTTTATGTTTATCCAACCAATTATTCAGAGGGAAATAGTGTAGGAATGAATCCATATTTTGTGACAGAAAGCGGAACTTCTTACGGAAACGCAAATGACTCCGGATATGTGGAAAACCAGACAGGAAATGCACAGAATACGGGTACACAGCAGAGCAGCAATAATAATTCTCAGGCGCTTGCGGCTGTACAGAATACCGGCAATGTTGCACAGCAGAATAACAACCAGGCAGAAACAGATGAGAAAGATACAGAACAGACAAAAGAAGATGGGGAAAAGCAGCCAAATCAGGAACAGGATTCAGATAAAGATAATGATACATCAGATCAGGCAGGAACAGCAGATTTGGAAGATTCTGCAGATTCAGCCAGTGAATCGGAATTAAACAACGCACAGGGCTTAAGCCTTTCTACCGCTTCTGAAAGTACCGGAACAGTGGTTGAGAAATCCGCAGGAAAGATTTATGTAAGTCCATATTTTATGCTGGGACTGACAATAGTTATATCAGGCCTAATCCTGATTCTGGCAGCGGCGCTGGTAGTATGGTATTTCAGAAGAAACTGGCGCAGATGGGGCGGAGAGGATGACTATGATGAGGAAGATTAAATACAGACGTGCAGGAGTAGCAGGATTATTGTTTATGACTGTAATGTCTGCATGCTTTTTGACCGGTTGTGTAGATCAGCATCCAGAGGGGACTCAGACAACTGTTCAGCCGACGGAAACGCTGGACTCCATGTTGCAAATCACAGATCCGATTGAAAAAGAAGCGGTAGAGATTGCAAAGGCAAAGGTACATTCCATGGGTGCAGAGCCAAGGATCATTGCTACTTCACCGGCAGTTGCGGAAATCTGTGACAGACTGGAGTTGGATCTTGTGGGCGTATGCAGCAGCAGTTCTTCTATTCCGGAGAGATATGAGGAAATTACCCAGGTTGGTGCTGCTATGAGTCCGGATATGGAAATCGTGTCAGGGCTTTCTCCTGACTGGATTTTAAGTCCGTCTTCTTTACAGTCAGATCTTCAGCCTAAATATGAAACGATTGACACAGACTGGGCGTTTCTGAATCTTCGCAGTGTCCAGGGAATGTATCGTTCCATACAGGAACTGGGAGAAATTTTTGACAGGGAAGAACAGGCAGAAACACAGATAAAAGAATTTAAAGATTTTTATGAAACTTATCAGAAGGAACAGGAAGGAAAAACGCATCCGCGCGTGATGATCCTTATGGGACTTCCGGGAAGCTATATCATTGCGACAGAGAATTCCTATGTAGGAAGTCTGGTGGCTCTTGCGGGTGGAGAGAATGTGTATGAGGGCAGTACAGAAGAATTTCTGACTGTAAATACAGAAGATATGAAGAATAAAGAGCCGGATATTATCCTCCGCACAGCACATGCCCTGCCAGATCAGGTAATGGAAATGTTTAATGAGGATTTTGCTACAAATGATATCTGGAAACATTTTTCAGCGGTAAAAAACAATCGGGTATATGACCTTACTTATGAGTATTTCGGTATGAGCGCAAACTTTTCTTATCCGGATGCTTTACAGGAACTGCAGGAAATTTTATATCCTGATGAAAAAAACAGTGACGAAACATCAGATAAGAAAAAGAAAGACAGTGATAAAGTAACAGATAAGAATCAGAAAAACAATGATAAAGTAACAGATAAAAATCAGAAAGAAAATGATAAAACAACAGATAAAAAACAGGAGGACTGACGGAGAATGGATGAGAAAAGAAAGAAGAGAAAGCGTGTCCGGGCGGTGCTGTCTTTTGGGATAATGATACTGTGTCTGGTTGGTCTGTTTTTCGCGGCAATTAATATCGGAAGTCTGAAAGTTTCTTTTCCTGATTTGATGCGGGGATTGTTTGTAGAAAGAATCGAGGAAGTGGCAGTAATCTATGATCTGCGTTTTCCGAGAATTATTATTTCCATGTTGGCAGGTGCTGCTATCGCGGTATCTGGTGTGTTATTTCAGGCGGTATTAAAGAACCCACTGGCGGACCCGGGAATCATTGGAATTTCCAGCGGTGCCAGTTTTGCAGCTGTTTTGATTACGGCATTTGCGCCACAGTTGTATTTTTTTACACCGCTGGTTGCTTTTCTTGGAGGTGTAGTTGCTTTCTTCCTGGTGTATTTCCTTTCCTGGAAAGAGGGCTTAAGTCCGCTTAGAATTATTCTTACTGGTGTGGCAGTGGACGCATTTTTTACAGGACTTTCCAGTGCGTTTAACAGTATGAGCGGAGGAAATATGTCAGGTGTCGCATCTATTGTAGAAGCAAATATTACACAGAAAACATGGGATGATGTGACAACGATGGTGCCATATGTAGTGGCAGGATTATTCCTTGCATGCCTCTTTATCAGAGAATGCAATCTGATGTCTCTGGAGGACAAAACAGTCCGCAGTCTTGGTATGAATGTGAATGCAACGAGAATCGTAATTTCCCTGATCGCGGTACTTCTGGCAAGTATTTCCACTGCGATTGCCGGGGCAGTCAGCTTTCTGGGACTGATCGTTCCACATATTGGACGTATTCTGGTTGGAAGCGATCACCGTGCGTTGATTCCGTTTTCTGCTCTTTCCGGTGCGTGTTTCTTTCTTCTGGCAGATACGATCGGAAGAACAATTGCAGCTCCTTATGAAATCAGCGCAGCCATAATTATGAGTGTTGTCGGTGGCCCATTTTTCATTATTCTTTTACGGAGGTCGAGAAAATATGCAAACTGAAAATAGAGATTTAAAACCGGAAAAAATGGCCATGACCGTAAAAGATGTCAGCTTTTCCTATGGGAAAAACCAGATTTTAAAAGGTGCTTCTCTGGAAATTCCAAAAGGAAAGATCACTACGATCCTGGGTGCAAACGGCTGTGGAAAATCAACGTTATTTTCGTTGATGACAAAGAATCTGAATCCTGACAAAGGCAGAATTTTCCTGGGAAAAAAGAATATTAGTAATCTGCGGCTGAATGAATTTGCGCTTAAAGCAGCGATTGTACACCAGTATAATACGGTGGCGGATGATATGACAGTAGAGCGTCTGGTTTCTTTTGGGCGGACACCGCATCTTGGGCTGATGGGAATTCAGGGAGATGAGGATGAGAAGTATGTGGAATGGGCGATGGAAGTAACGAACATTACGGAATACCGGAACAGGGAAATCTCCAGACTCTCCGGGGGACAGAGACAGCGCGTGTGGATTGCAATGGCACTGGCACAGGGAACGGAGATTCTTTTTCTGGATGAACCGACTACATATCTTGATATCCGATATCAGATTGAAATCCTGGAGCTTGTGAAAAAGCTTAACCGGGAATACGGTATGACGGTTATTATGGTATTACACGAAATTAATCAGGCAATTTATTTTTCTGACCGGATTATCGGACTGTGTCAGGGAAAAGTTCTGATACAGGGAGAACCTGATGAGGTGATTACCGGTGAGAGTATCCGACAACTGTATGGGATTGACCTGAAAGTCACAGAAATAGATGGGCACAAATTCGTATTGACTGTGTGAAACAGACTGAAAATACAGGAGTGGCTTTTCATATACACTCTGAAAAATAAATATTGGGAAATAACAGTAAAAAGTAATTACGCAGGATATCTGCGAAAAAGAAAAAAACGGAGAATAAACATGAGACATACGATGAAGATTTTTTGGATGATACTTGGATTTTTGTGTCTGGGACTTGGTACGGTAGGTATCATATTGCCGATTTTGCCGACAGTTCCGTTTTATATGGCAACGCTATTCTGTTTTGCAAAAAGTTCAGAAAGACTCCATTCATGGTTTCTTGGGACAAATTTATATAAGAAACATCTGGAAAGCTTTGTGCAGAAGAGAGCTATGACGATGGGAACAAAACTTCGCATTATGGGGACTGTAACAGTAATCATGGGGATTGGATTTCTTTGTATGAAAAATGTGCCTGTTGGCAGGATTTGTCTGCTTGTGGTATGGGTTTGTCATGTGTTATATTTTTTCCTGAGAGTAAAAACTGTAAATGCGGAAAGCGAGACACTGGAAGGTGCAAAATAATATGAATAAGGTGGAAAAGAAGCGGCAGAAAGAGCAGTACATTGTGGAAGAAATGATTCGATTATACTGTCGGAAAAATCATTTGGAAGAGGAACGTCAGGGCAGGCAGATGTGTCCGGTCTGTCAGGAGCTTTCGGATTATGCGAAACTCAGAAGCCAGAAATGCCCGTTTATGGAACAAAAGACATTTTGCGCGAACTGTAAAGTGCATTGTTATAAACCGGAAAAGAGAGAGCAGATTCGTCAGGTAATGCGTTTTTCAGGTCCAAGAATGTTGCTACATCATCCGATTCTTGCAATATGGCATCTGATATGTAGTAAAAGGGAGGCAAAGGTAAAAAACTTATGATAAAGACAAGACTGGTGGGACTCTTATCCCATGCGAAAAAGTATATTGTATATACGATTCTATGGCAGTGGGTGGCACTTCTGTCACAGGTATTGGCAGTTTTTTCGATTGCAGATTTACTGGAACGAGTTATATATCAAAGCGTAACGGCAGCAGTTGTTGAGCGAACGATCATTACTCTGATTCTGGTGGTAATCGTACGCTTTAGCTGCGAACGAATGGGCGCAAGATCATCTTATCTTGCCTGTGTGGATGTAAAGCGGATCCTGCGTGAAAAAATTTATGAAAAGATGCTGAAACTTGGGGCGTCCTATAAAGAGCAGGTATCGTCATCAGAGGTAGTTCAGGTATCAACGGAAGGCGTAGAACAGCTGGAAACTTATTTCGGAAAATACCTGCCGCAGTTATTCTACAGTTTAATTGCACCACTGACATTGTTTGTGATTCTTTGCCGGGTGAGCATGAAAGCCAGTGTAGTTCTTCTGATCTGTGTGCCATTGATTCCAATTTCTATCGTAGTGGTACAGAAAATCGCAAAGAAATTACTGAACAAATATTGGAGTATTTATACAGGACTTGGAGATTCCTTTCTGGAAAATCTGCAAGGGCTTACAACGCTGAAGATTTATCAGGCAGATCAGCAGAAAGCGGATGAGATGGACGTGGAGTCTCAGAACTTTCGAAGAATTACCATGAAAGTTTTGACGATGCAGTTAAATTCTACGAGTGTGATGGATATTGTGGCATACGGTGGTGCTGCGGTTGGAATGGCAGTTGCATTATCTGAATTTCTCAAAGGAAATATCAGTATCTCAGGGACGATTTGCATTGTTCTTTTGGCAAGTGAATTTTTCCTGCCGTTAAGACTGCTGGGATCTTTTTTTCATATTGCAATGAATGGAATGGCAGCGAGTGACAAGATTTTTAAAATATTAGATTTACCAGAACCTCAGACAGGAGATAAAAATCTGCCAGATGACTCATTAGACATTTCTTTTAAGAATGTACATTTTGCCTATGAAGAAAACAGAGAAATTTTAAAAGGGATTGATTTGTATCTTCCGGCAGGAAACTTTGTATCTCTGGTAGGAGAATCCGGATGCGGTAAGAGTACGATTACAGGGATCATTTCTGCAAAGAACAGAGGATTTACAGGAGAGATTACCATTGGCGGAGTATCGCTTTCTGAGGTGAATGAGTCAGATCTGATGAAACATGTGGTACTGGTCCGTCATAACAGTTATCTGTTTAAGGGAACAGTAGAAGAGAATCTTCGTATGGCAAAACCGGATGCAACAGAGGAAGAAATGAAGGCAGTTCTAAAGAAAGTAAATCTTCTGGGATTTTTGCAGACACAGGATGGTCTTCAGACAAAGTTGCTGGAAAAAGCCAGCAATCTGTCCGGCGGACAATGTCAGAGACTGGTGATTGCCAGAGCATTGCTGTACGATGCTGCTGTATATATTTTTGATGAGGCAGCTTCCAATATTGATGTGGAGAGTGAAGAATTGATCATGGATGTGATTCATGAACTGGCAAAAATCAAAACAGTGCTTCTGATTTCTCATCGACTGGCAAATGTAGTAGAATCTGATCAGATTTATTTCCTGAAGAACGGGAAAATACAGGAACATGGAAAGCATGAAGAACTGATGCAAAAAGACGGTGAATACAGACATCTGTATGAAAGCCAGATGGCACTGGAGAACTATAGAAGGCAGGTGAACAGGGATGTCTGAGGTGCAGAGTAATTTAACAAAAAAACGCAGAAGTGCCGTTTCAATTATGGGAAGTCTGATAGGTCTGGTGAAGCCGCTACTTCACATTATGATTGCAGCAATCATCCTTGGAACAGCAGGATATCTGTGCGCTATTTTCCTGACGATTCTGGCAGGGCAGGTGATCGTACATGGGATTCTGACAGGAGAAATGGGAGCAGCGATAGCAACTGAAACAACTGATGTAGCATTGTCTGCCCAGACGGTGGGGATTACAGTGAGGAATCTGTGGCTGATAAATACGCCTGTAAAAACAATTATTATTATAATGATTATTATTGCAGTTCTTCGAGGAATCCTTCATTATGCAGAGCAGTACTGTAATCATTTTATTGCATTTAAACTCCTTGCAATCATCCGCCACAAAGTATTCGCTGCATTGAGAAAACTTTGCCCGGCGAAGCTGGAAGGCAGAGATAAGGGAAATCTGATTTCAATCATTACGACAGACATTGAACTTCTGGAAGTGTTTTACGCGCATACCATTTCTCCGATTGCCATTGCAACATTAACCTCATTGATTATGATAGTTTTTATAGGGAGATATCACTGGATGGCGGGACTTCTTGCTCTTGCAGCTTATCTGATAGTTGGAGTTGCGATTCCAGTGTGGAATGGCAGACGTGGAAGTCAGATGGGAATGGAGTTTCGTACAAATTTTGGAGAGCTGAACAGTTTTGTCCTGGATTCTCTGCGCGGTCTGGATGAGACGATTCAATATGGACAGGGAGAGAGTCGAAAAGAGCAGATGTCACAACGCTCCGGAAATCTTGCAAAAATGCAGAGAAGTTTAAACAAGCAGGAAGGTTCTCAGAGATCTTTTACAAATATGGTGATCCTGCTTGCATCCTTTGGGATGCTGGCGCTGACAATATGGCTGTATGGAAGAGGAGAACTGGGATTTGAGGGAATCCTGACCTGCACCATCGCAATGATGGGATCTTTTGGTCCGGTGGTTGTATTGTCGAGTCTGTCTAATAATCTGAATCAGACACTGGCAAGTGGGGAGAGAGTTCTTTCGTTATTGGAAGAAAAGCCGATGGTGGAAGAAATTCCTGAAAATGTAAAAGATGATTCTGTAAATATTTCAGAAAATCTTTTGGATAACAAATCAGGCATATTCTCAGGTGCGCAAGCACAGAATGTTACATTTGCCTATGAAGATGAAGTAATTCTGGATGATTATTCTCTGAAACTGGAACCTGGCAAAATTACAGGAATTCATGGGGCAAGTGGTTCCGGAAAATCTACACTGTTGAAACTCCTTATGCGTTTCTGGGATGTTGATAAAGGATGTGTTTCTGTGGACGGTGAGAATGTGAGAAAGATTCCGACCAGACATCTCAGAGATATGGAAAGCTATGTGACACAGGAAACGCATCTGTTTCACGACTCTATTGCCAATAACATCGCAGTTGGCAGCCCAGATGCTTCCAGAGAGGAAATTATGAAAGCGGCAAAGAAAGCATCTATCCATGACTTTATTATGAAACTTCCGAAGGGCTATGATACAGAAGTTGGGGAACTGGGGGATACCTTATCCGGTGGTGAAAAGCAGCGAATTGGAATAGCCAGAGCGTTTTTACACGACAGTCCTCTGATTTTGATGGATGAACCGACATCCAATCTGGATTCTTTGAATGAAGGAATCATTCTGAAATCTCTGAGAGAAGCGTCAGAGAAAAAAACTGTGGTACTTGTATCACATAGGAAATCAACGATGAATATCGCAGATACTGTATTTGAAATGAAAGATGGAAGAATCTCATAATCCTTTTATCAGAAAAGAGGCTGCTACACTGTTTAATTACATGATGTAGCAGCCTTGTTTTGAATTAAAATTTTAGGAGTGGTGTTTTAGGCATCTATGTGTCGAAAACTATTGATTGACAGGATAACATGCATTTGTTACACTGAATCTACATATCTAAGAAAATTCCAGACTGTTCAGTCATTTATTTTCCTTTATGAAGATAAGTACGAAAGATAGAGGTTACACAATTTACACATATTTGTGCAAATTTGGGTATTCAAGTATTGTTACTGTATGTTAGAATAAAAGTGAGGTATCTAATGAATAATACGATATTTGATGATGTATTTCGTACAATGATTGAAAAAATGCCGTATCTGGCAGTACCTTTGATTAATGAAGTGTTCCATACTTCTTATCCGGAGAATGTACCGATTGTGCAGCTGCGCAATGAACATCAGCAGGAAAACGGAGAGATTATCACGGATTCCTGTTTAAAGATTGCTGGTAAATTGTATCATATTGAATGTCAAAGTGTAGATGATACGACTATGGCAATTCGTATGATAGAATATGATTTCTCCATAGCAATCGAAAATGCGCAGAAACAGGGATGCAAATACAGGATGGATTTTCCAAAGTCTTGCGTATTATATTTGAGAAGCGGAAAGAATACGCCGGATTTTCTGGAAATAGAGATGGTACTTTCGGATGAGAACATAGTACATTATCGGGTTCCGACAATGAAATTGGAGACATATACAAGAGACAGTATTTTTGAAAAGAATTTACTGATGCTTCTGCCATTTTATATTATGCGATATGAAAAGGATATTCATGAAATGAGTGAGAATCCGGAAATGTTCCAGAGTTTGCTGAACGACTATGAGGAAATCCGGATAAATCTGGAAAGAGAACTTTCAGGAGCAGATAAGACGGCTTTATACATGAATTTAAATAAACTGATTATAAAAATAGCGGACTATATATGCAGGAATGAAAAAACAGTCCGGAAAGGAATAGGTGAGACTATGGGTGGAAAAGTTCTTGAACTGGAATCTGAAAGGCTCGAACGGCTTCAAAAAGAGGCGGAAGCAGAGGCAAAAGCAATTGGAGAAGCAAGGGGCATGGCAATTGGAGAAGCAAAGGGCAGGGCAATTGGAGAAGCAAAGGGCAGAGTGATTGGAGAAGCAATCGGCGAAGAACGATTAAGCACTTTGCTTAATCGTCTGATTATGGATGGAAGAAGTGCAGAAATACAGTCTGTTGTGACAAATGCAGAGACTCGAAAACGGTTATATAAGGAATATGGAATTCTACCAGAATAAGCACTAAAATAGAGAAAGAAATCCTGAAGCAGAAAATGTAAGCATAATCTGTAAATAATATGTAGAGAAAACGGAGGGATAGAAAATGCTGACATGTATCAGATCAAAACGGCAGAGAAATGCAGCGGAGTATGCTTTAAGAGCTATTCAGTCATCATGCATAAAGCCTTATATTAAGACAATATATCTGTATGGCAGTTGTGCACGGGGAGAAGAGAAATATAGCAGTGATGTTGATCTGTTTCTGGAACTGTCAGAGTCATTCCGCTCCCGGCCAGAGCTAAAAAAATATCTTTATCTTCTAAAATCAGAAGTATCCTCTGAGGAATTGGATGATGCTATGCAACAGAAAGATTTTGAAAATATTTTGCGTACACATAGTCTGAACAGACTGATGAAATTTCTAAAAGGAAATATGGAAGCAGAGTTTTAATAATGTTAAGGTGGAGAATACTCAGGAAGAAATAAAAGGTCAGAATCAAACTGGAGTGAATACTTCCGATAGTACAGGAGAAAATTCAACTGACCAAAATTCTGTTCCGGGTAATTCAGGAGATGGTTCTTCGAATACAGATGATAATGGAAATATGTATACAGAATAATGACACTGAGATTACATAAAAATATTTCTTGCATTTTGTAAATAGTTATGATATGATGCTACTCAAAGAAAAGGGAGTAGCGGCCATCGTTATGAAGAACTGGACTTGTTTTTCCTATAAATGGTACATAAATGCGTCAGAACGGCAGATTAAGAATGCCCGCATTATGATATAATCGGCAAGACTTTTGTTTTAGATATTAAGAGAATAGCTCATCTTATGTCTGAAATGAAAGTCTTTTTCTTTTCTTCAGAAATTTTTAGAAGCAAAAAATTTAATCTTGCCAAATGGTGAAACGGAGGAGAAAAGTGAACGAAAAAGTAAATCCTTTTAAAAAATTACAGAAGCCGGGAAAACATGTGAAACGTATTGTAATAGGAGCAGCAGGGCTGGTAATTATTGCAGGGCTTGCAGGAGATGCTACCTATCAGATCCAGGAGCAGGAACAGGCAGTACTGACAACTTTCGGAGTGCCGAAAGCAGTGGCAGAAACGGGACTGCATTTTAAGATTCCTTTTATACAGAAAGTACAGAAAGTAAATACAACGATCCAGGGATTTCCTATTGGATATAGTATGGGAGATAATTCGGTGGTTGAGAATGAGGGCATTATGATTACCTCGGATTATAACTTTATTGATGTAGATTTCTTTGTTGAGTACAGAATTTTAGAACCGGTAAAATATCTTTACAATTCAGAGGAACCGGAAGATATTCTAAAAAATATTTCTCAAAGCTGTATCCGTACAGTAATCGCAAGTTATGATGTGGATGAAGTACTTACAACCGGAAAAGGTGAAATCCAGAGCAAGATCAAAGAAATGATACTGAAACAGATGGAGGAACAGGATTTGGGAATCCAGCTTGTGAATATCACAATCCAGGATTCAGAACCGCCCACACAGGAAGTTATGAAAGCATTTAAAGCAGTAGAAACTGCCAAGCAGGGAAAAGAAACTGCTTTGAATAATGCTAATAAATACAGAAACGAAAAGCTTCCGGAGGCTGAGGCAGAAGCAGACCAGATCATTCAGGATGCTGAGGCGCAGAAACAGGTAAGGATTAATGAAGCGGAAGCTGAGGTTGCACGTTTTAATGCCATGTATGAGGAGTATGTAAAGAATCCGGAGATCACAAAGAAGCGTATGTTCTATGAGACAATGGAAGATGTGTTGCCGGGAATGAAGATTGTGATTGATAATGGAGATGGAGTGAAGAAGGTTCTGCCGTTAGATTCTTTTACAGGGAACAGTTCAGAGAATCCGACAGAGACACTGAACACAGATCCTGCTCAGGACACACAAAATTTAAATGATTCTGAGAACGAATAATGAAATGACAGAAAATATTTCATATAAAAGGTGTTTTAGTAAGTCAACTACCCATCACCTAAAGGCAGCGGGTTTCCGCCTATGACAAACGAAAGGATTTATTATGAAAGGTAAGAAAGTTGGAATATTAATTGGTGTGGCTGCAGCGGTTGTAGCTGTCGGAGCATCAGTAACAGTAACTCAGCAAAACGAATACAAACTGATCCGCCAGTTTGGTAAGGTTGACAGGGTGATCAGCTCATCGGGAATCAGTTTTAAGATTCCGTTTATAGAGAGTACACAGTCATTGCCAAAGGAAACATTGCTGTATGATCTGGCAGCATCTGATGTAATTACAAAAGATAAGAAAACGATGATCAGCGACAGCTATGTTCTCTGGAAAATCAGCGATCCGCTTAAATTTGCACAGACATTAAACTCTTCTGTGGAAAGTGGTGAGAGCCGAATTAATACTGCTGTGTATAATGCCACCAAAAATGCGATCAGCAGTATGTCACAGGATCAGGTGATCACAAGCCGTGACGGAGAACTGTCTGATATGGTTATGGAGGCAATAGGAACAAACATGGATCAGTATGGAATCGAACTTCTCAAATTCGAAACCAAGCAGCTGGATTTGCCGGATGATAATAAGGAAGCTGTGTATGAACGAATGATTTCTGAACGAGATAATATTGCAGCGACTTACAAGGCAGAGGGAAATTCCGAAGCAAAGGTGATTCGAAATAAAACAGACAAAGAAGTAGCAATCCAGATTTCTGATGCAAAAAAACAGGCAGAGATCCTGGAAGCAGAGGGTGAGCAGGAATATATGAAAATCCTTGCGCAAGCTTATGGAGAAGAGGACAGGAGTGAGTTTTATTCTTTTGTGAGAAGTCTGGATGCGCTGAAGACATCTATGAAAGGTGAGGACAAAACAGTGATACTGTCCGCGGATTCACCGATCGCTCAGATTTTTGAAGGGAAATAAAAGAAAAAAAGTAGCAATAGTACACTCTCAAGTATTTCCAGATTTTTATATAAAATAGATGAGAAATTGACTTTATAAGCAGGTATGAGACTTGACGAACGATATGAATGTGGATATAATAGGTTCAGAAATAAAAAATTGGAATTTTTAACCGGATTTGACCGGCTCGGATATTGCTAAGGAGGAACATTTTATCATGAAAATCGGAAATGATATTTATTATGTAGGTGTAAATGATCATCAGGTAGATCTGTTTGAAGGTCAGTATGTAGTGCCAAACGGTATGTCTTATAACTCATATGTGATCATGGATGAAAAGATCGCAGTTATGGATACTGTAGATGCTGTTATTATATCGGAATCGTTGGAAAATATGGCCCGCAGGTTCAGAAACTTCTGAAAGTAGCAGCAACTCTGGATATCCAGACTATTTGTCCTCTTCATGGTCCGATCCTTACAGAGAATCTGGGACATTACATCGAGAAATATGATATCTGGTCTTCCTATAAAGTAGAGAGCGAAGGTGTTATGATCGCTTATACATCTGTCTATGGAAATACGAAGAAGGCAGTAGAACTTCTGGCACAGAAACTGGAAGAAAAAGGCTGCCCGAAGGTTGTCGTATGCGACCTTGCAAGAGAAGATATGGCAGAGGCAGTAGAGGATGCTTTCCGCTATGGCTGAGGAACTTTGCAAATAAAATCTTCAAATAAAAGCAAATAGCTTATATATTCAAAATAAAAGGCAGCAGGATTAAAAGTTCTGCTACCTTATGAATATTCAGAATCAGCAACTAAACCAATACTGGAAAGCCGGGAGTCTGCGCGGTAAGCAGAAGGAGACTTTCCATATTCTTTCTTGAATGTTTTGGAAAATGCCATCTGATCATCAAATCCCAAAGAGCTGGAAATGGTAGATACAGGAAGTTCTGTCGTAGTTAAAAGACGGCAGGCTTTTTTTAATTTCAGATCCATCAGATACTGCTTGGGAGAAACATTAAATTTCTCATGAAAAATTCTTGTCATATAATTGGGATGAACATTAAATTTTCTGGCAACATCCTGAAGCCTGAGTTTTTCTGAATATTTCATGTCCAGATAAAATTTGATTTCATCAGCAATGGAAATCTTTCCCCAGCTTTTTTCCTGAAAACCTACATCTGCATAAAGATATGATATAATGCGCAGCAGGACACTGTTTGCATAGAAATAACTGCTTATATTATTATTAAAAATAGAAAGAATCTCCAAAATACATTTCTTATATTTCTCAGTATCAAGTCCGTGAAGAACATAGACATCATCGCTTGAGGTCATAAGCTGATATACATACATTTCAGAGTTTATCCCAAGAAAATTTATCCACGCATAACTCCAGGGATCTGTGGAAGAAGCCTGATAAAAAGATACTTTTCCGGAAGGAATGATAAATACATCTCCTTTCTGACACTGAAATACATGCTGGTTAATATGCAGGGCTCCTTTTCCCGACAGAACAAAGTGAATGACATGATAGGAACGGATTCTCGGTCCGTAACTATATCCTGGTGAGCATTCTTCGTAACCGGCACTGTAGATCGCCAGATCAGAGGTAGATTTATAAATCAGGTTGTGTGAGGTCTCTTTATATTCGTCCATGCGTTTATTATATTATAAAAAGTTAGTTTTTTCCATATTCTTATCGGAAAATACTATATGAAAATCAAGCATAATCGTGTTTAATATAAACAGAAGCGCTAGAGAAAAGAAAACCTGATCAGGTGAAAGAACGAATAAAAAAAGAGAAAAAATATTAACGGAGGAATTTTTTATGAGAAGAAAAGTTGTAGCAGCGGCACTTTGTACAGCATTGGCAGTATCCAGTCTTGGTATGGGAAGTATAGCAGTAATGGCAGATGATAATACAAAAATTACAATACTTAATACAAAGGACGAACTTCAGACACAGTGGGAAGAGCTTGCAGAGGAATATGAGAAAACGACAGGTGTTAAAGTTGAAGTATCTGTAACAGTCGGAGATTCTCCTTCTGAAGATATTACAAAAAGATACGCTTCAGGTGAGGTACCAACTATTTTTATGGGAGATGTACAGGATATCCTGATGCTTGATGAATATGCCATGGATCTTTCTGATGAAGAATGGGCAGATATAGGAGGCACAAAGTTTGGCTGTGTTGTGAATGATAAATTAAAAGGTTTTCCATTCTGCATCGAAGCTCGTGGTCTGATTTATAACAAAACTGCTATTGAAGAAGTAACAGGTGAAGAATTTGATCCATCACAGATTAAAACTACCGATGATTTAAAAGCGATTCTTGATAAGCTGGTAGATGGCGGTATGGAAACACCGGTAGCCTTAAATATGGAAGACTGGTCTCTGGGCGGACATTATCTGACTCAGGTATATGAGGAGCAGGATGGAACAGCCAAAGGAGCGCAGGATTTTGTTGACGGAATCAAAGATGGTTCTGTAAAACTGGGTGATAATGACAGGTGGAATTCTTTAATGGATACGTTTGATCTTCTTAAAGAGTACAATATGAACAAAGACAATCCTCTGGCTTCTGATTATGATGAAAATGCTATCAGTATCACAGAAGGAGATATTGCATTCTGGTTTAATGGAAATTGGGCATGGGCTGAGATGTCTGAGTTTGCAGAGGACGATACAGAGTATGGAATTATGCCGATTCCACAGAATGATGCTGATAATGATGCAACAGAAAATCTTTGCGGTGGTGCAACAAAGTATCTGATGATCGATACCAAATATAATGATGAAAAACAGCAGCAGGCAGCAAAAGATTTCTTACATTGGCTTGTATATGATGAAGATGGACAGGATTTCCTTGTAAATAAATGTAATCTTGTACCGGCATTTTCCAATATTGATCTGGAAGTAACGAATCCATTAGGCGCATCTGTACAGAAATATACAGCAGATGAGAAGATCTTTGAAACATTTGCAAACTTACCGGGAGACCACTGGAAAACGCTTGGAGCAGAAATGCAGAAATATTTAGGCGACCAGTGCACAAGAGAAGAACTGGAAGCAAGCATTGAGAGTTATTGGCAGAAACAGTAAGAAAGGGACAGGAGGCTGTGATTGATGAAAAAAAATAACAAATTAAGCAGTAAAGTCGTGACATTTCTGGGATTTGGCGGTCCGTCTGTTATTTTGTTTTCCTGTGTAGTACTGCTTCCATTTATTTATGGTATTTATCTGACTTTTACAGGATGGGATGGAATCTCAAGCAAAATACCATGTGTCGGATTTGAAAATTATTCAAGACTGTTTCAGGATAAAGAGTTCTGGGTTTCTCTTGGAAAAACAATCCTTTATGCATTGATTTCCGTTATTCTGGCAAATGTGGTTGCATTTTTACTTGCTTATCTCGTTACCAGTAAAATTAAAGGAAGTAACTTTTTCCGCGCAGCATTTTTTACCCCGAATCTGATCGGTGGAATTGTACTTGGTTATATCTGGCAGTTTGTATTTAATAAAGGAATTTTAATTATCGGAGAAAAAACAGGAATTCAGTTATTTTCGTCTTCCTGGCTATCAGATCCGGTAAAGGCTTTCTGGGCGTTGATCATCGTCACAGTCTGGCAGCTTTCCGGTTATCTTATGTTGATTTATATTGCCGGTTTGATGGGTGTTTCTGAGAATTTAAAAGAGGCAGCACGTATTGATGGATGTGATGAAAAGAAAACAATGCGCTATATTACTTTGCCATTAATGGCGGGTACATTTACAATCTGCTTTTTCCTCGCAATTTCAAGAGCATTTGTTACTTATGATGTAAACATTTCCCTGACACAGGGAGGACCATTCAATTCTACAAGACTGGCTGCGATGTATGTATACAATATGGCATTCTCAGCAAAAGAATATGGTCTTGGACAGGCAGAAGCCTTGATTTTATTCCTGGTAATTGCCGTAATTTCAATTTCTCAGGCGGTAATGGGTAAACGTAAGGAGGTGGAAGCATAATGGATTTAAACCAGAGAGGATATGTACATAAAAAAGCCGGATTAGCAATAAAAATTATTGTTCTTATCTGTGCACTGGTCGTTTATATGTTTCCATTTGTAATGGTTATCATTAATTCTTTCAAAATCAAAAGAGATATTATTAAGGAGCCTATGGCGCTGATCGGAAGTCATGGAGCGTCTCTGGATAATTACGTGGAAGCATTCCATAAAATGAATTTTATCAGAGCATTCTTGAATTCTCTTTGCATTACAGGTGTCAGTGTTGTGCTGATCATTATTACATCTGCGATGTGTGCATATCTGTTTGTCAGAATGGATTATAAAATAAACAAAATATTTTTCGGACTGATGATTGCTTCCATGGTAATTCCATTTCAGGTTATCATGATTCCACTGGTGTCAATTTACGGAGGAAATCTTCATATCCTGAATCATAGACTGACGCTGATTCTGATGCATGTGGGATTTTCAACAGCACAATCAGTTTTCATGTATCATGGATTTATCAAAAGTAATATTCCAATGTCACTGGAAGAAGCAGCGAAGCTGGATGGCTGTACAAAATATCAGACGTTCTTCAGAATCGTATTTCCATTGTTAAAACCTACCACCGCTACACTGGTAATCTTGTATGCAATGGGTATCTGGAATGATTTCCTGCTTCCATCTCTGGTTCTGACACAGAAAGAATTGTATACGCTTCCAATTGCGACACAGATGTTTTATGGAACATATTCTTCAGATTTGGGGCTGATCATGGCATCATTACTTATGGTCGCAGCACCGGTAATTGTACTGTATCTGTTTTTGCAGAAGTACATTATCGCAGGTGTTGTGGCAGGAGCCGTAAAATCATAACCTGAAAAATTATAAAAAGAGCAGATCCTGTATCAAAATTATGAGTAAATGGTGAAGAGGGTTGAAAATATCCCCCCTGATTGACTAATAGTAATGGCGATACAGGATTACTGTGTATATGGAGAAGCAAAATGAAAAAAATTACTGAGAATAACTATATGACAGTTTACAGCAATCTAAAAATAAACACATGTGTTCAGGAAGAAAATAAGCTTCAGGACGTGAAGATAACATACGTGGATATTGAGATGAAACAACAGGCAGAAGACAACAAGGAAGGTACGATCAGACTGGAATTTGTTTTTCCTGCAACAGATATCAGTGGCAGATGGTTTCCAATATGTAAATTTGACCGTTCTGTAAAAGCAGATTATGATTCTGCTGTGGAATCTATGACGGCAAGTTCCGCGCCGGTTGTATGCTTTTATAATTCTGACGGAATGAACCGCCATACAATCGCTCTTTCAGAAGTACGCCAGAAAGTATTTATGAAGTGTGGAATTCATGAAGAAGATGGAAATATGCTGTGTGTAATTGAAATTCCGGTTACGCAGGGCTTCAGCGAAAAAGATTTGAAAATTACAATCTGGGAATCAATAGAAAGAAAAAAATACTGGGAAGTTCTTGATAAAGTCAGATACTGGTGGGAAGAGACACTGAATATCATGCCGGCAGAAGTTCCTGAGCTTGCAAAGAAACCGATGTATTCCTTCTGGTATTCCCAACACCAGAATATTACGGCAGAGAGTGTAGAAGAAGAAAGTCTGCGTGCTGCCGAAATGGGATTTTCAGCAATTATCGTAGATGATGGATGGCAGACAGAAGATAATAACAGAGGATACGCTTATTGTGGAGACTGGGAACCATCACAGCAGAAATTCCCTGATTTTGCGCAGCATGTAGCAAGGGTACAGGCTATGGGGCTGAAATATCTTTTATGGTTCTCTGTACCTTATATTGGAAAAAATACCAAAGCATGGGAAAGATTTCATGATAAACTATTGAGATATAATGAAAGTCAGCAGGCTGGAATCTTTGACTTGAGATATCCGGAAGTCCGGGAATATCTGAAAGCAATCTATGTAAAAGCAGTAAAAGACTGGAATCTGGATGGCTTAAAACTGGATTTTATTGATGAGTTCTATTTCCAGGAAGAAAGTCCTTCCTATAATGAGCAAATGGATTGTCATGATATACAGGATGCGCTGAATATTTTCCTTACAGATGTTATGGATACTCTGAAAAAAATCCGCCCGGATATTCTGATTGAGTTCAGACAAAGATATATTGGACCTCAGATACGAAGATACGGAAATATTTTTCGTGTAAGTGACTGTCCGGGATCCGCAGTCAGCAATCGAACAGGTACGATTGACCTGCGGCTTTTAAGTGGCAGTACAGCGGTTCATTCAGATATGCTGATGTGGCATCCTGATGAGAAGCCGGAAGATGCAGGATTACAGTTGTTGAGCTGTTTGTTTGCAACTGTACAGATTTCGGTATGTCTGGATCAGATAACGGATGATATGAAGCGAATGTTATTGTTCTGGCTTGGGTTTATGGATGAAAAGAGAGAAATTCTGTTACATAGCCAGATTCAGCCAGAAGAACCGGAAAATCTTTATCCGGAGGTCTGTGCAGAATGTGGAAATGAAAAAATACTGGTGCATTACAGTAAAGGAAGACTGGCAGATTTAAGAGATATTAATAAGAAAATTTATTATATTCACGCTGTAAAGGAAGAAGAGGTATGCTTCAGGTGTAATTCCTCAGATACTCTTAAATATGAAGTACGGGACTGCTATGGAAATTTAATGGAGAGTAACGAAGTGTCGGCTAATCAATTTGTTATAATTTCTGTTCCAACTTCTGGAATGGTTGAATTTACAAGAAAGCTGTGATACCATAAATATAACTTTGGGGGCAAAAAGTATTTTGTCCCCAAAATTCATATGTGGGAGGTTCTACTCTTATTCAGTTTATGTAGCTTAAGCGTACATTTTGTAGAAAGTATTTTCAAACAGCACTGTATTCAAAATTCACAAACATATGGGGGAATGGTATTATGATACGAATGATCGTCAGCGATTTGGATATGACTCTGACTGGAAAGAATGGAGAGATGAGTGTTCTTACGGCTGAAATAATCAGAAGATCACAGCAGATGGGAATCAGTTGGGTAATTGCCACTGGGAGAGGATTCGAAACAGTAAAACCTGTGCTGAAAAAGGCAGATATTGATTTGGATATGATTTTGCTGAACGGGGCAGAATACCGTAGTTGTAATGGAGAAAAACAGTATTATGAGGCATTACCTCAGGACATATGTGAAGAATTAATTACATTTTTTACAAAGAGAAATATTGATCTGGAGATAAATACTTCTGAAGGTAACTATGCTACTGCGCCAAGATTGCTGGATGATTCATCGGATCTTATTCCGTTTCAGGAATATCGGAAGGGAACAGCTTATATTTTGAAGATTTTTGCTTTTTCTAAAGATTATGAAAACATTCAGCAGGCAAAAGAGAAATTAAAAGGCAGAACAGATATACATGTCACTTCTTCAGCTCCCTGGAATGTGGAGATTACTTCTCCGGCAGCTGATAAATTTCAAATGGTAAAACGTATTATAGATGAAAATGCCATATCATCAGAGGAAGTAATGGTGTTTGGCGATGGAGTGAATGATGTATGTCTGTTCAGGGAGTTCTGTCACAGTAGAGCAGTTGCAAATGCAGTTCCGCAGATTATTAACATGGCAGAGAAAGTTGTAGCTGATTGCGAAGAAAATGGAGTAGCCAGGGAAGTAGCAGAAATGTTCAGTATTTCGTTATAGGAAGTGCTAAAAGTGTAGAAAGAAGAAAATAAAAATGCAATGGAAAATCGAAGATGGTATATCTTACTGAAAAAGGAAAAATATATACTTCCAAGACAGCTGCACGACTATTTGAGGCTGAATGTAAAGCGCTAAGCAACTGGACGGAGGAAGAATTATTCTTGTAGCATTACCATTTCTTATGCTGCAATATGCATTTTCAAGCCTGGCTGTTACCGCAGAAAAGCCGAAACTGGGACTGGTTGTGACAGTTACTGCAGGTGTGATAAATATGGTTGGTGATGCGCTTTTTCCTTTATCTTCGCAGGGATTGCCATATTTGGTTCCGCTTTCTTTACAGCCCTCAATGATGGACTTACATTGGCAGTCATTTCATTCCTCAGAACATTTCTGTTTGAATGCGCTTCCGTAATGATCCTGCCGCTGATTCTTGGGCTTAATGAAAAGTTGTAAAGTGGTGATTAAGTACAATACAATGGAGATTGTGATGTAACCGGGAGGTTGCGGATACAGTCAAACACAACCTCCCGCAGAGTGCAGTTGACGTTAACAACATTCACTATCCCCAATCATAATCATGGGAGCAATCTGCATCACTCCGGAGCTGAAGAGAAAGGGCTGTGGCAAAATACGGTTGGACTGGTGTGATTATTTAACCGAATCAAGCAAGTAGCGGAGCGGATGATTTTATCCACTTGACTTGGTGATTCAATGCTCAGCCAATCAATTTCTCATTCACATACTCAAATCCGAGACGTTTCACAGTATCAGCAAACCGTTCTCCAGCGATTCCTTCATCTTTGAAGAGAAGGATTGCTTTCTCTATGACAGTCATTACCTCTTCTTCCTCTGTGAAAATTCTTGTAAGAGCCTGACCGTGTGAGATTCTCTTACCCCAGCGGCCTCCGATATAGATTTTATAACCATTCTGATATTCCGGTACTGCGCCGAAAGGACATTTCCCTTTGCAGCGTCCGCAATGGATACATTCTTCAGGATCAATGTAAAGTTTACCGTCAACTAATTTCGGGACATGGACAGGACAACTTTTTTCAATCTGACATTTCTTACATCCCCGGCATTTCTCAACATCCGGTTTTGGGATCCTCTGACCTATAATTCCCATATCATTCAGATTAGGCTTTACACAGTTATTAGGACATCCGCCAACTGCAATCTTGAATTTGTGCGGGAGCACTACATCGTGATAGCCTACATAAAAATGCTCATGGATCTTCTTGCTGAGTGCAAAGGTATCGATCAGACCATACTGGCAGGTTGTTCCCTTGCATGAGACAACAGGACGCACTTTGGCTCCGGTTCCGCCTGTCATCAGGCCGTGTTCTCCAAGGAAAGCAATGGCTTTTTCAATATTATCATAAGGAACTCCCTGGATTTCCATACTCAGGCGGGTTGTCATAGTGATCTGGCCATTTCCGAATTTGTCTGCTGCATCTGCAATAGCACGATGTTCATCTGTTGTAATATGACCATTTCCTGTAATGACTCGAATATTAAAAATGTCATCATATCGTTTGTCCTGAAGACATCCCAGACCCTTTACCCGTTTGATTTCCTCGGGACTCAGTTTTTGGTTGTCAGATGTTACTGGCTTTTTCTCATTCATGATTCAGTATCTCCTTTATATAGCCGTTATTGTTCTCTGATGTATACGGTGTTTCTTTTGTTGATTATAGGCTTTATGAATGATAAAATCAATTTATGAGTTTTTATTATACGATAAGTAATGCTTATGAAAAAGAAAACTACACAGAAAAAACTATCTGATATCAATAGAGTGGGAGAGTTCAAAAAGATTATGTTAGATCACAGAACGGAAACGTTTATGGCAGTATGCAATGTTATGAATTACAGGGAGGCGGCAGAGCTGTTACATATTACTCAGCCGGCAGTTACCCAGCATATCCAGTTTTTGGAAAAGGAATATGGCTGCCGTCTTTTTCTTTATGAAAACAGAAAACTGATCAAGACCCCTGCAGCGCAGATGCTGGAGGATTACCTGCGATCGGTTCAGCAGCGTGAAAATTTTCTCAGGGAAAAGATAAAAAACAATGGTCTCCGGGAACTGCGTATCGGTGCAACCAAGACCATTGGTGACTATGTGATCACAGACAGGATTCACGATTTTTTAAATCAGCCGGATATAGCACTGACTCTGATCGTGGATAACACAAAGCATCTTTTGCATTTATTGGAACAAAATACTCTGGACTATGCCATCATAGAAGGATTTTTTGACAAAAACAGATTCGGAAGCCAGCTGTATCGCCGGGAACCTTTTGTGGGGATTTGCCCGAAGGATCATCCCTTTGCAAGCCGTGAAGTATCTGTAGAGGAGATCCTGAAAGAAACTCTGATCCATCGCGAAAAAGGTTCTGGAACGCTGGCTATCCTGGAGGAAAAGCTTCTGGAGCATAATGAATCTTTGGAGCGTTTTCACCGGCATATATGTATTTCCAGCTTTAAGATGATCATCGACCTGATCAAGTCCGGGTATGGAATCTCATTTGTATATGAAGTACTTGCCAAAAGCGACCCGGAGCTTGGGATTTTTACACTGAAGGGTGAGCCCATAGTCAGAGAATTTAATGTTATTTATCTGAAGCATGCAGATGTGAGGGAGAAGATGGAATGGTTTTTATGACCGCCTGTGCCTGGGCAACTTTTTCCGCAAAGGTATAACAGATCTTGCATGAAAGACACTTGAGTCAGGGGAATTACTTGATTCGGTTAAATAAAAATGAGTAGGAATTTCTATTTTATATGAATATTCTTTTTTGTCGGATAGTAATTATCGTAGAATTGTATTTGGTTGACAGTAATACTATTGATTTCCAGTAAGAAATTGGATATAATAGGTGCAGAAATAAAAAAAAGAAATTTTCATCTCTGAAAAATAACAGGAGATCAATAAGGAGGAAAATTCACATCATGAAAATCGGAAATGATATTTATTATGTAGGTGTAAATGATCATCAGGTAGATCTGTTTGAAGGACAGTATGTAGTGCCAAACGGTATGTCTTATAACTCATATGTGATCATGGATGAAAAGATCGCAGTTATGGATACCGTAGATGCTAATTTCAAGGATGAATGGCTTACAAATGTAGCAGAGGTTCTTAACGGCGCAAAACCGGATTATCTGGTTGTACAGCATATGGAACCGGATCATGCGGCTAATATTGAGAACTTCATGAAGGCATATCCGGACACAACAGTTGTTGCCAACACAAAGACTTTTACCATGATGGAGAATTTCTTCAGAAAACTGAATCTGGACGGAAAGAAACTCGTAGTAGGTAACGGCGAGAGCCTGACACTTGGAAAACATGTTCTGACATTTGTATTCGCACCGATGGTTCACTGGCCGGAAGTTATGGTTACATATGATAGCACTGATAAAGTTCTGTTTTCTGCTGATGGATTCGGCAAATTCGGAGCGCTTGACGTAGAGGAAGACTGGGACAGCGAAGCACGTCGTTACTATATCGGAATCGTTGGAAAATACGGTGCACAGGTTCAGAAGCTCCTGAAAGCTGCCGCAACTCTGGATATCCAGACAATCTGTCCGCTCCATGGACCAATCCTCACAGAGAATCTGGGACATTACATTGAGAAATATGATATCTGGTCCTCCTACAAAGTGGAGAGCGAAGGTGTTGTGATCGCCTATACATCTGTTTATGGAAACACAAAGAAAGCAGTAGAACTTCTGGCACAGAAACTGGAAGAAAAAGGATGCCCGAAAGTAACTGTATTTGACCTTGCAAGAGATGACATGGCAGAAGCAGTAGAAGATGCGTTCCGCTATGGCAAACTGGTACTTGCAACTATTACATATAACGGAGATATTTTCCCATTCATGCGTACTTATATTGAAAATCTGACAGAACGCAGCTACCAGAACCGCACCATCGGTCTCATTGAAAACGGAAGCTGGGCACCTGCAGCAGCAAGAATCATGCAGGGGATGTTCGAAAAGAGCAAAAACATCACATGGCTCGAGAACAATGTAAAGATTATGTCCTCACTCAGCGAAGCAAATGAGGCAGAGATTGAGGCTATGGCTGAGGAACTTTGCAAATAATTGATAATTGTAAACAGCAGGATCGAAAGATTCTGCTGTTTTTCAGAATAAGATAAACCTGGTTACTGAGAATGGAGTGAACAAGTAACTATATTCGTAAGAGAAAGGCAGGAACAAAACATGACAGTAGCAGAAGTTGTAAAGAAAATGGTAGAGTATTCCAAGGGAGATCTTCATGACATCAATCATTTCATGAAAGTATACGCATATGCAAAAACAATCGCAGAAGGCGAAAATCTGTTACCAGAGCAGCAGAAGCTGGTGGAGGTAACTGCGGTTGTCCATGATATTGCCTGCCCTCTCTGCAGAGTAAAATACGGAAATGCCAACGGCAAGCATCAGGAGGAAGAAAGTGCGGCACTGATAGAGGAATTTTTCGCAGATTCAGATCTGCCGAAAGAATTTGTGGATCGTGTTTCTTATATTGTAAGCCATCATCACACAATAACCGGAATCGACGGTATTGATTATCAGATTATGATAGAAGCAGATTATCTGGTAAATGCTGATGAGAGTAATTTCTCCGGAAACAATGTGAGAAATATGCTGGAAAAAGTATTCAAAACAGAGACAGGAAAATTCCTGCTTCAGTCTATGTATCAGAAAAGATTAAACGCTGAGGAATAAAACAAAATATTACATAAAAACGCCCATTGAAAAGCTGTCACAAAAAAAGTGGCAGCTTTTTGAAACTTTTCATTACATTTTCCCATCTAATAAGTGTAAAACAAAAACAACAAAACTTCATTCGAATGAAACCCATTTACAGAAACATACTCTAAGCAAGGAGGATCAGCATTTGATACAGTTGGTAAAACGCTCCATCTCAGGAGATGCAGATGCATTTCTGGAACTGATGGAAAAGAATTCTCTGGCAATGTACAAGGTGGCGAGAGGAATCCTGGATAATGACGAGGATGCAGCCGATGCCATACAGGATACCATACTTACCTGCTTTGAAAAGATACATACACTGAAAAATCCTGAATATTTTAAGACTTGGATGATTCGGATTCTGATTAATGAATGTAATAAAATTCACCGGCATTACAAAAATTTCAGCAGGGCAGAAGAACTCCCGGAAGTTCCGGGACAGGATATGTCTATTGCGGAATTTGAGTTTAAGGAAATGCTGGGAATGCTGGATGAATCTTACAGGATCATACTGATTTTGTATTATGTAGAAGGATTCCGGATCGCAGATATTGCTTCTATATTAAATGTCAACGAAAACACCGTAAAAACCAGACTCGCCAGGGCGCGGGTACAGTTAAAGCAGGAATATGCACCGGTAGAGGAGAATGACCGAAAGAAAGTACAGTACATGCCAGGAAGTAAAATGACGAATCAGCCGGGGAAAGAAAACAAAGGAAACACACATGGTATATTAGGAAAAAATCCGGTATCAGCAGGAAGCATGACGGCGAGTGTAAGAAAGGGATGAAGTAAGAATGGCAAAGAAGTTTAATTTTGATAAAAAGATGGAGAATGATGCAAACAATGTAATCGAAGAAATTCTGCAGGCAGATTTCCCACTGCCGGAACAGGCGGAAGCAGCAAAAAATGAGGCATTTGCAAAAATCAGAGAGATGGCAGCTGCTTCAGAAAGACAGGAAAGCACAAAGGATACATATAGCGAAGAAAATAGAAAAGTCGAAAGTCTGGAAATTAACAAATATAGTCAGGATGACAGAGAGTTTGCTGATAATAGCAATTCAACGCGATCTCATAGAAAATTTAAAACAATATATAAGACAGTACTTGGCATGACAGCAGCGGCAGCAGTATTTTCAGCAGTGTGTATTACAAATCCTGCATTTGCAGAAAATATTCCACTGGTTGGCAATGTATTTGAGCGCATTGGCAATTCCCTCGGCTTCTCCGGAGATTTCAGCAAATATGCGACACCTTTAGAGGATGAAAACAGCAGCACGGAAGTTGGCAGCACACAGAATGAAAAAGAACAGAACACATCTTCAGACAACAGGAACACTAACGCTACAGAATCCGAGAACGTAGAAGCTGAGAATACGGATAGTAAATGGAGCCAGACCTACAATGGTACAACACTTACTGTCTCAGAAGTATATTGTAATGATACTGCATTGTACATATCCCTTATCATTAGTATGGAAGAAAAAATTCCGAATACTCTTCTGACAGAAGACGGAACGCCATGGATCAATCTGAACAATGGCAGTATATGGATGAAATGTGATTTTAATGATGGCGATATGCTGGTGAATGCTCCGCTGGATGGACAATTGATTGATGATCACACATTTGCAGGAGTGCTGCGTATAGACAACACTGAATTCACTTATGATTTTGCAGGGGAGCAAAGATTTAATGAAGCCTGGGAAAAATTCTGGAAAGAAAAAGGAATTGATGATGTGTATAATGCTACAAATGAGGAGATGGCAGCAGCAATTGGAATAGAGGATGCAGAGAACGTAACTATTGAGGACGCAGTCGCGGCAGGAGCACCTGACGAAAAAGATTATCTGAAAGAAATCAAAGTTCCGGATCAGTTTACCATGGAATTAAGTTTTCCTCAGATAGTAGGTATGTTACCTGAAGAAGAAACTACAACACCGGAGATTCCACAGGAGTTGAGAGATGAACGTGACCAGGCAGTGGCAGATGCAGGTTTAAACGAAGACGACTATGAGAATTTCACAGAAGAACAGCAGGAAACATTAAGATTGATCGACCAGGAAATGTATAATAAGTATACAAAACTTTATCCGGATGTAAATAAACACCCAAATAAATATGAAAACTGGTGGGTGGACGGAGACTGGGACTTCACAATTCCTGTAGAAAAAAATGATGCACAGACAGTAATAAAAGAGATTCAGGCTGTAGACAGCGAAGGAAACGGAGTCATATCTCTGACTAAGACACCGTTTGAGATTACCATGAATGAAAGTGGTGACACCGCGGATTATTTCCCGGTTATTCTGGATGCAGATGGAAAACCTATGAGTTTTGGAAAGTTCACAGGAACTGCCAACACAGTTGCCATTTCAGACAGAGATATTTCCACAGTATACGTATACCTCTGCGATTATATCGAATACATGGACGAACTGAAAGGCTACTACTGGTCCGACGATTACGAAGAAAAGGCAAAGACTAAGACCTTTAAGCAGCTCTTGGACGAGCGTGCAGTTGCCAGTGCGGAAGTACATTTTGATGAAAATAAATAACAAAGTCCAATAACTGAAACAGCATTCCCATAAACAAAAATGTGAGAATGCTGTTTTTATAACTTTGATAAAAAATAGTCAATTTAAAATAAAAAAACAGTGGCATCTTGGCAAAGTAAATGTTACAATGTAGGCGTCTCAAAAAAAGAGTGCAGAAGGGAGCCAAATCGAAAATGGATTACGCAAAAGAATCTTTAAAAATGCATTATGATTTAAAAGGTAAAATTGAGGTTGTATCAAGAGCCAAAGTAGATTCCAAAGATGCCTTAAGCCTTGCTTACACACCTGGTGTTGCTCAGCCTTGTCTTGAAATTCAGAAAGATGTAAACAAGAGCTATGAGTTAACAAGACGCTGGAACACAGTTGCTGTTGTCACAGACGGAACTGCAGTACTGGGACTTGGAGATATCGGTCCGGAAGCAGGTATGCCTGTTATGGAAGGTAAATGTGTGCTCTTTAAAGAATTCGGTGGTGTAGATGCCATTCCGCTTTGCGTTCGCAGCAAAGATGTTGATGAGATCGTTAAGACTGTAAGCCTCCTGGCCGGATCTTTCGGTGGAATCAACCTTGAGGATATTTCCGCACCAAGATGCTTTGAGATCGAAAAGAAACTGAAAGAATGTTGCGATATTCCGATTTTCCATGACGATCAGCATGGAACAGCTGTTATCACACTTGCAGGTGTCATCAATGCACTGAAAATTGTAGGAAAGAAACTTGATGAAGTTAAGATCGTTACTTCAGGAGCAGGTGCAGCAGGTATCGCTATCATCAAACTGTTAATGTCCATGGGACTTAAGAATGTTATCATGACAGACAGAAAAGGTGCGATCTACGAAGGCAGAGAAGGATTAAACCCAATCAAAGAAGAAATGGCTAAGATTACAAACTTCAACAAAGAGAAAGGTACTCTTGCAGAAGTAATCAAAGGCGCAGATGTCTTCATCGGTGTATCCGCACCTGGGACACTGACACAGGATATGGTCCGCACAATGGCAAAAGATCCGATCATCTTTGCATGTGCAAACCCGGTACCTGAGATCTTCCCTGATGAAGCAAAAGCAGCAGGAGCAGCAGTTGTTTCTACAGGACGTTCTGATTACCCGAATCAGGTAAATAATGTACTTTGCTTCCCTGGACTTTTCCGTGGTGTACTGGATGCAAGAGCATCAGATGTCAACGACGAGATGAAAGTGGCAGCAGCATACGCGATCGCAGGTCTGGTAAGTGACGAAGAATTAAATCCGGAATATATTCTTCCGGCAGCATTCGATCCACGTGTAAAAGATGCAGTAGCTAAATCAGTAGCAGAAGCTGCAAGAAAATCTGGCGTAGCAAGAATCTAAGATATAGGTCATAGATTAGGCAATGCGGATGCCTGAGAATAGTATGAACAGGATAAAGTCCTCTGTTTCCATGCGGAATGTGCATGGCAGCAGAGGATTTTTTTATCTGACCTCTGAAAAAATGAAGAAACTGGTCATTGAAATAAAAATCAACAAAGTGTATCATACCTTCATAAATTGATACAGCAACACGAGAGGGGAAATTATTATGAACACACAGAACAGCACAATTACAAAACTGGCTGAGACAGCGTTAATGGCTGCGTTATGCTACGTATCTTTTACATTTTTGCAGATTAAGATTCCGGTACCCGGCGGAGATGCGACCTCCATTCATATTGGAAATGCATTCTGCGTACTGGCAGCACTGCTTATCGGCGGTGTATATGGCGGTTTGTCCGGTGCCATCGGAATGGGAATCGCAGACCTGATGGACCCGGTTTATATTACTGGTGCGCCGAAAACATTTGTCCTGAAGTTCTGTATCGGCCTTATCACAGGACTGGTAGCACACAAAATCGCAAAGATCAATGAAAGTACAGATAAGAAATATGTATTCAAATGGAGCCTGATTGCTTCTGTTGCAGGACTTGGATTCAATGTAATCGCAGATCCGATCGTAGGATATTTCTACAAACAGTATATCTTGGGACAGCCGCAGAAACTTGCTGAAGCACTGGCGAAAATGAGTGCTGCAGCTACACTATTCAATGCAGTTGTTTCAGTAATCTTGGTAGCAGTAATTTACAATGCAGTACGTCCTGTATTAATCAAGAGTCACCTGCTTACAGTCACAAATAAGAAAAAAGAACAGACAGCATAAACTTGCGTTCCGTGTATTATAAAACACGATTTAAAGAAATGACAGACAGCAATAAAAAAACAGCATTTCAGATATTGATAGGATATCGGAAATGCTGTTTTTATGATAAAATATGCTGTAACGATTTAACAATCCATGTGATTGTAAAGATACAGAATAATTTAAGGAGAAAAAAAGTCAAAATGATTCAAAATCCAATACTTCCAGGTTTTAACCCTGATCCGTGTATTTGCAGAAAAGGGGATGACTATTATCTTGCAGTTTCTACTTTTGAATGGTTTCCGGGAATTCCGGTTTATCATTCCAGAGATTTAAAGAACTGGGAATTATATACCCATGTACTGACAGATGATGAAAAAGTAGATCTGAAGAAACTTCCGAGTGCAAAAGGAATCTGGGCACCATGCCTGACTTACTGCGAGGAAGAAGATATGTTCTATGTGGTTTATGGAGTGATGAATTCCATGAACGCCAGATATTTCGATGTAGATAACTTTATGATCTGTGCAAAAGATATCAGAGGTCCATGGAGTGAGCCTGTATATCTTCATTCCTCAGGTTTTGACGCTTCCATGTTCCATGATACAAACGGAAAGAAATACATTGTTTCCCTGGAGTGGGAGACAAGAGAAGGATACGAAAAACCAGGCGCGATCTGCATGGTAGAATATGATCCTGCCAAAAAAGAAATTGTAGGATATCCGAAACGAATCTGGAGAGGCGGCACAGACAGAGGTTGCATCGAAGCTCCTCATCTGACTAAACGAGGAGAATATTATTACATTATGTGCGCAGAAGGCGGCACAGGATACAATCACTGTGTTACAATGGGACGCTCCGGAAATGTCTGGGGACCATATGAAAAAGATCCGAAGAATCCGATTGTGACCAGTGTACCGGGAGAGTCTTATGAGAGACAGGATCCCGATCATCTGAAACCGAAATATTACAATCCGGACTCCATTTTGCAGAAATCCGGACATGGAAGCTATGTAGAACTTCCTACCGGTGAGGTATACCTGGTTCATCTCTGCTCCAGACCGTTCGTGCCGGAACTCCGCTGCACACTCGGAAGAGAAACAGCAATCCAGAAGATGATGTGGACAGAGGATAACTGGCTTCGTATGGCTGACGGAAGCAATCTGGCAAAAATGGAGGTGCCGGAAAGTTCCCTTCCAGAGTACCCGGTAGAGAAAACTCCTGATTTCGATGACTTTGACGGAGAAGAACTTGGCAATTTCTACTATGCGCCAAGAATCATGCCGGAGAGATTTGCGGATGTAAAAGCACGCAAGGGATATGTAAGACTCCGTGGACAGGAATCCAGAACCTCCCTGAATAAAGTAAGTATCCTTGCCAGAAAACTTACCAGTGTTTATGCAAGAATCACTACAAAGATGGAATTCGTGCCGGAAGTTCATCAGCACAGTGCAGGCTTGATTCTGTATTACGACAATATGAACTATATCAATCTGCGAAAATATTACAGCGAAACACTGGGACAGAGTGCGTTGTCTATCATCCATTTGGAAAATGGTGAAAAAACAGAATTCCTCAACACGAGAATTCCGGTAGAAGATAAGCCAATCTATCTGAGACTCTATATCGAAGGGCGTAAATCCTGGTTTGAATGGAGCTATGATGGTGAAAACTATCAGAAGATCGGAAGAATCTTTGATACTACGAGATTTTCTGATGAATACTGTAAATATGGTGAATTTACAGGAACAATGGTAGGTATCACCTGTGCAGATCGTGTGCTTCACAAGAAATGCGCAGATTTTGATTTCTTCGAATACAAAGCAGATGAAATAATTTTGAAGGAAATATGGACAGAAAATGGTTACGATTAAAGATATGGAAGAAATTCCTGGAATAAGTACAACGACAGGTTTTTATAGAGAAAAAAGGAAAACATAAGGACAAAAGATGCGTGTTCAGGAGAAAGGTGTGCGAAAAAAAGTACCCATTCCAATGAATATGCACTTTTTTGACCTCAAAGTAGCACTTTTTTGGACATAGTGTAATAAGATAGAAAAAATAAATTGTGCATATTTAACAAATGACGAAAAAGAAAGATAAAAAAATTCAAACTTATGCGAAAAAGGTCTTGCTATTTCAGAAACAAAGTGGTATTATACAACTATCAAAAAACCTTATGCGCAAAAGGTAAAAGAAACAGTTAAAAAAATGACGAGGTGACGAAAATGAAGAAAAAAGTATTTGCAACACTTTTAGCAGTATCTATGATCGCATCAATGGTTCCGGCAGCAGTATCCGTACAGGCAGCAGACGGTGACAGTATTCGTCTTGTAAACGGTAAGATCGAAGTTGACGCTCAGTTAAAGAAATTAGCTGAAATGTATGAGAAAGAAACAGGAACTAAAGTAGAAATCGAATCCATGGGCGGCGGAATCGATATCCAGGGTACTCTGAAAGGATACTATCAGTCAGATAATATGCCTGACATCTTCGTAAACGGTGGTGCTACAGACTTCGCTAACTGGACAGACCTTTTAGTAGATATGAGTGATCAGGAATGGGCTTCTGACACAGATTCAGCTTATGTTGATGAGAGCCAGGGTACAATCGGTTTCCCATATACAACAGAAGCAATCGGTCTTGCTTATAACAAAGACATCCTTGACAAAGCAGGAATTGATCCTTCTACATTAACAGGTCCTGATGCAATCAAAGAAGCATTTGAGACAATTGATTCCAAGAAAGATGAGCTTGGACTGACAGCAGTCGTAGGTTATGCAGCAGAACCAGTTAACCTTTACTGGTCAACAGGTAACCACTTATTTGGAAACTATCTGGATTCAGGTCTTGACAGAGATGACACTACTTATATTGATATGCTCAATGATGGCGGTAAGGTTGACGAAGATCGTTTAACAGATTTCGCTAACTTTGTAGGTCTTCTGAATCAGTATTCAGATCCGGCACTTCTTGTATCCGGTACATATGATCAGCAGATCCTTAACTTCTCATCTGGTAAATATGCATTCGTTACTCAGGGCTCCTGGATCGGTGCAACTATGACAGGTGATGATGCAGATGCTTATAAAGAAGCTGGTAATTTCGAAGTTGGTATGATTCCATACGCATTTGAAGATGGAATTGATACAATCCTTACAAACTCTCCATCCTGGTGGTCAGTATATAAAGATGGTAATGTAGAAGCAGCAGAAGCATTCCTTCAGTGGCTGACAACAGATGAAGCTCAGGAAGTTCTTGTTAAAGAAGCTGGTTTCGTAAGCCCGTTCAAGTCCTGCACAATCGTTGGTGATGATCCATTTGCTCAGACAATCACTGATTATGTATCTGCTGGAAAGACATCTGCTTGGCATTGGTTAGAGCAGAAAGAAGGACTTGCACAGAACTATACAGGTCAGGTATTTGCTGACTATGCATCTGGCAGCCTTGATGAAGCCGGATTCGTTAAGACACTGGAACAGGTTATCCAGAGTGCATACGCAAACTAATAATTGAAACTTATGGGCGGCGCTTATGTTGCCGCCCACTTTTATTTGCGCTGCATACCTGAGTAAAGGTCCGACAGACCTTTATCCAGGTACGCAAAAAAGTCTAAGACGCATTGATTTTTGCTTTGAAATAAGAAATAGGAAGGATGAAGGCAAAATGAATACAAACAGTGCTAGTAAAAAAGCAATTTCCATGGTATGCCTGATCGCCGGTATTATTTTACTGGCAGCATCATTGATCCAGGATATTTCCGGAAGCGGAGCAGGCTGGAGAGGTCCGGCGCTGATCATCGGTGCAATCGGCATCTTACTGGGAATGTATTTATTCCCGACATTAAAACATCACAGAAGCATCGTTAACTTTATATTTGTATTTCCATTGTTATTTACATTTGTAGTAACAGTTATTATTCCATTATGCCTTGGTGTGTTTTATTCCTTTACAGACTGGAATGGAATCAAGATGACAGGATTTGTAGGATTTGCAAACTATAAGGCAATGTTCAATGAACCAAGTTTTCTCTGGTCACTGATCATCACAATTCTGTTTGTAGTTCTGAACATGGTTCTGGTAAACGTAGTAGCGTTTATGCTGGCCTTACTCTGTACCTCTAAGGTTAAGGGACTCTCATTCTTCAGAGCTTCCTATTTCCTGCCAAACCTGATTGGCGGTATCGTACTTGGTTATGTATGGCAGTTCGTATTTAATAACGTACTGATCAAGATGACAAATAATATTTCACTTCTGTCAAAGACAAACACAGCTATGATGGCTATCATCGTTGTTTATATCTGGCAGTATGCAGGTTATATCATGCTGATCTATGTAACAGGTCTGACACAGGTACCTAAAGATGTACTGGAAGCATCTCAGATCGATGGCGCAAATGCTGTTACAACATTATTTAAGATCAAGATTCCGATGATCGCAGCTACAATTACAATCTGTACATTCCTTACCTTAACATCTGCATTCAAACAGTTCGATGTTAACATGGCTCTGACAAATGGTACAGGTTCTGTCACAAGTTTCTTCGGAAACTATCTGACAAACGGTACTCAGATGCTGGCTCTGAATATTTATAATACAGCGATCTCCAAGAACAATTATGCACTTGGTCAGGCGAAAGCTATTCTGTTCTTCATTATCCTGGCTGCTGTATCTATTATTCAGGTTAGAATTTCCAATAAGAAGGAGGTTGAAATGTAATGGTTACGAAGAAAACTCCAAAGGTAGTGCTTACAGCTGTTGCGATTGTTATCGCAGCGTACATATTATCTCCTTTCTATCTGGTACTTATTAATACATTTAAGAATGCAAACGGTATTGTTGCCAACCCTGTAAGCTTTGCAGGTGCAAGCTTTGCACAGTTTAAGACAAAT
>SKEI01000157.1_pt1 | contig 44084 bp, 59 predicted proteins | sample 4826701 | NCBI WGS metagenome assembly SKEI01 (sample SAMN11008813, study PRJNA524170) | human gut metagenome | biome: Human fecal sample; material: Feces; isolation source: fecal sample from pouch patient p2, p6, p7, p14 | host: Homo sapiens | place: Israel: Tel-Aviv | collected 2016-08-31 | reverse complement strand
ACCTTTTTGGTATAAGGTTTTGTTATGAAAGAGATAATTATTATACCACATATTGGAATTGGACAATTAAAATTAGGTATGGCACCAGATGAGCTAGAAAATGCTCTTCTACAAATGAAGAAACAGTGGTCGAATTCTTCTGATGAAGCAATGCAAATGGAGCGTTGTGCTGAAACTGGTGATCCTAATTTGATAACAGGACGATATATGGATAATGATTCGTTCTTTCTGGTGCAGTATCGGAACGGAAAAGCTACTGAAATCGGCATCCAGAGAGAGTTGTCTAAAGTGGCATCAATAAAATTGTTCGGGCTGGATATGTTTAATACAACCGCCGAGTGTATTATTGATAGCTTAATGAAAAAGGACAACGTTGTTTGCAACGAAAAGGACTTGCAACTGGGAACGGAATATCTTTTCCCTGAAATTGGAGTCCGACTTTGGAGAGAGCGAGCATTTCATCTCAAACTGTTGAAAGACCCGTTATACATGGAAGAGATGCAGGCTGTATTAGAAGACGAATATCAGTATCAATACTTCCAGATGGTTACTGTGATGGGTTGAATTGCTAACGATCAATGGGATTTGATATAACTTTTCCGCTTGTAGTACATAGCGATGACCACAGCTATCTGCTAATACGGGTGAACTAATTTGAAGTATTTTATTGACGAAGATCAAAGAAAAGCCTCACACAGCAGCTGCTACTTGGAATTTCAACAAGGGCAGTATCATGACAAGTGCTGGCTTGACACATCTATTAGCATCAGTGATGAAGTATGGAATAGCCGCCATGTTTCAGATCTGATTCTTGAAGTGATTCCAGAGTTTGACTTTTATGGAATAACAATCGTTACAAAAGTACAATGGGATAATATTTTAACAAAAAGTCAATCGGATGGATGTACTTGCAAAGAGATTATTGCAGAAGCAGTTCCTTGGGCAGCAAAGTGTTTTGAAACGAATGATGTGTTCACTATCATAGGGATGTGAGTCGAACTTTCTCGGAGAATAACAGTGATACACAAAGGAGAGTGTAACATGAAAAAAATTCTTACAGCAATCGTATCGGTAAGCATATTTATTGTTGGAATTTTGCTTATACTTTGTGCGGACACTAATTTTTTATGGTATGCCTTTAATCAAAATGTTCGCCTTACAGTAGTTGCAGGGATTCTCATTGCACTTGTTGGTGGCGTTGGTGTGATAATGAATCTTTGGTGTATTCTAAAAGAATTGTACAGTAAATAGTTTATTGAAGGTTAAACTTCCAGTCTGCCATGGTCGCAGCCAAGAGAGATAATATTCAAACTTACTACTCAGCAAAAGCTAGGCACACTCCAAGAATTTATTATAGAGGGTGAATATCCCGCGCTTTGAACAATTTAACGATGAATATATTGTGCGATATGGAGAATTTCATTTGCGCGTTCACCTCGAATTGACTTGCAACGCAAAATACGTTACAATAAATCCGAGGTGATAACCATGGAAAAAACAATGACGCTCAATCTCCGTGTGAACCCTACCGTCAAGCAGCAGGCCGAGGATGTGCTGAAGCAGCTCGGCATCCCGATGGCAACCGCCATTGATATGTACCTGCGCCAGATCACCCTGACTGGCGGCATCCCCTTTTCTCTGTCCCTGCCGAAAGCTCCTGCGGCTCTGAATGCTGACACCATGCCCGATGATCAGCTTCATGCAGCCTTGCAGGTAGGCATTAAGGAAATTCAGAACGGTGATACCGTGGATGCGGCAAGCGCATTCGCACAGTTCAGGGAACAGCACAGATGAAGCAGTATGACGTGAAAATTTCTCGTGCAGCCCTCAGCGATATGGAGCAGATTTACAGCTATATTGCTGACCGTCTGCTGGAGCCTGACACGGCTATGGGGCAGTATAATCGTATTGCAGAAGCCATCCAATCCCTGAACATCCTGCCAGAGCGCTGTGCGCTAGTGGAAAGTGAGCCGGAGCGCACTCAAGGGCTGCGGCAGATGCTGGTGGACAACTACTCGGTGTTCTACATTGTGGGCGGGGATGCTGTTTCGGTGGCTCGTGTGCTGTACAGCGCATCCGACCTTGTGCGCCGCCTGCGGAGAATGAAGTGAAAGGGGTGTTTGCATGACCGCCGTGATTTACGCCCGCTATTCCAGCGATAACCAGCGCGAAGAATCCATCGAAGGGCAGATTCGTGAATGTACGGCCTACGCCGAAAAGAACGGCATTACCGTGGTCAAACACTACATTGACCGTGCCCTTTCCGCCAAAACCGATAACCGCCCGGACTTCCAGCAGATGATCAAGGACAGCGAAAAACGGCTGTTTGACATCGTGCTGGTCTGGAAACTCGACCGTTTTGCCCGGAACCGCTATGATTCAGCCCACTATGAGTACCAGTTGGAACGAAATCATGTCAAGCTGGTATCTGCCACGGAGCCTATCTCTGACAGCCCTGCGGGTATCATGGTCAAGAGTATGCTCACCGGCATGGCTGAATACTACTCGGCAGAACTTTCTGAAAAAGTTGTGCGCGGCATGACCGAGAATGTTCTGAAGGGGAAGTACAACGGCGGCACGATTCCCATTGGTTTTAAGGTGGATGAGGAGAAGTTCTTTCAAGTCGACCCGCTGAAAGCTCCCTTTGTGGTAGAAGCCTTCCAGCGGTACAACGATGGCGCGACCATGAAAGAATTGATGAACTGGCTGAACGACAGCGGCGTGACCACCAACCGCAATCAGAAGTTCACCTACAACAGTGTTCAGACGCTGCTGACGAACAAACGGTACATCGGAGAAAACCACTTCAAGGACATTGTGATGCCCGACAGTATCCCGGCCATCGTGGACAAGGACTTGTTTGAAGAAGTGCAGCAAAAAATCAAGAAGAACAGCCGCGCTCCTGCCCGTCACAAAGCCGAGGACGATTACTTGCTCACCACCAAGCTGTTCTGCGGAATGTGCGGCGCGATGATGTTCGGCGAGTGCGGTACGGGTAGAAACAAGGTCGTTCATCATTATTATAAGTGCGCCACCGCGAAGCGTTTCAAGACCTGCAAGAAAAAGACCGTCCGTAAAGAGTGGCTGGAAGATTTGGTCATAGCTGAAACCATGAAGCTGATTCAGGACGATGCCGTGATTGATGCCATCGTTGCGGAAGTGATGGAGTTGCAGGATCAGGAAAACACCACGCTCCCTTTGCTGGAAAAGCAGATGCGCGAGGTAGAGAACGGCATTGAAAATATGCTGAACGCCATTCAAGCAGGTGTGCTGACCAACTCCACCAAATCGCGTTTGGAAAAGCTGGAAGCCCAGCAGAAAGAACTTGAGGTTCGGATCGCCGAAGAAAAAATCGCTCGGCCACGGTTGAGTGAAAATCAGGTTCGGTTCTGGCTGACCCGGTTCCGCAAGCTCGACCCGAACGTGAAAAGCCACCGGGAAACGCTTATCAATACATTCGTGAACGCTGTTTATCTCTATGATGAAAAAGTTTTGATTACATTCAACTACAAAGACGGCACAAAAACCATCACTTTCGATGAAATTGCCGCCAAAGATGCCCCAGAGGGCAATGGTTCGGATTTGGGTTGCTTCGCTCCACCAATAAATAACACCTAGAGACGTAAGTTTCTGGGTGTTTTTCTTTTATTGTAACCCACTATCAAACCCACTATTTTCTCTAAAAAAAAAAATAAGGGCCGCAGCCCTGTGGTGGGAGCTGCGGCCCTTGCTATTACTTGCCCTGCGCCTTCAGGCGGTCAAAGGTCTTGTCCGCTTCCAGTGCGGCGGCGGTGAAAGAGTTATTCTTCCACCATGCGATCAGGGCGGCCACGGTCGTGATCCCCGCCGTGACCAACTGCTCCACGGTGGCGCTCTCGATGGGCAGCACGGGCTTGCCCAGAGCGCTGAGCACCTGATTGGTCAGTGCCAGCAGCAGGCAGGCGGTACGGGCGATGGTGCCTGCAGAGATAGTGGGTGCGTTGTAAGTAGTTGCCTTCATGTTTATGGTTCCTTTCTTCAGTTGATAATAGCGCGGATCCCGCGCTTTGCGACAAACTCCCGCTGCTGGTGTTTCACGGCAGCGGCATAATCTAGGGCGGCGTGCATATCGCCGTTGCAGTGGGCGTCCGGGATGCGCTGCACGGCTCTGGCAGTGGCCTCGCCCAGCGCAATGGCTGCAAGGGAACTTTCGTACAGGTGGGTTTCGAACTCCTCACGGGCTTTCTCTGCCGCCTCCTGCTGCTTTTCCCGGCGTTCGATGCGCCGCTCAAGCATCCAGAAGCAGAAGCCCAGCACGCTGGTTGGAATGCCAGCGGCTACGATCACAGACCACACTGGAATCACCCCTCTCCCGGATCATCGTCATCCTCTTCGGCGTCCTCCCAAGCCTGCTGGATCAGCGGGCCATTGGCGCAGATCGCGTCCATGGTGGCGTCTGCCTGAATGTTGGTCGCCATCAGCGCCTTGTCCATGGTGCCCATGGCAAAGTAGCCGGTAAAGACCTCGCCGCCGGGCAGGGGCGCCGCTACGGCGATCTTGGTGACCTTGTGCTCCTCCAGCGTAGCGAGTACGTCAGAGAGCCAAGCCGCATAGGGTGCATCAGAAATCAAACAGCTTGCCATGTAGATATCCTCCTTACAGCGCCCACCGGCTCTTGTTGGGCCGGGTGTCGATGTGTACCCATCCGGTCTTACGGCTGGGGTGCGCTGCGTCCTTCGGGTAGCGTCCGATGCCGCCACGCCCGGGTAGCAGCTTCTCAGCGTAGTCGGCTACGGTAGCTACCGGTACACCCTCCACCCAGAAGTCTGCGGCTCTGCCCTGAATGTGCTGGCTGGTTTTGCTGGCGCCCGGCAGTGTAGCGTTATACGCCGCCGTGCGGTAGCCGCTGGTGATGTGCACCTTTGCGCCGAAGTGCTCCCGGATGCACTGCAGCAGCACCACCAGCTCGTCATCAATCAGGATGATGTCAGACGCCCGGCAGGCAAACTCTTTCACCTGAAAGCAGGGCGCCAGATAGGTTTTACCGCGCTGCTTCAGGCTGTACGTTCTGATCATAGTTGTTTTCTCCCTTCAGGATTCTGCAGCCCTGCGCGCTGCAGCTTGCTACAAGAGTGGCAAACCGGCTGCGGGCGGTGCTCGTGTCCGCGCCCAGTGTCTCCAGCTGCGTCAGCAGCTCCTCACACAGGGCAGGCCAGCAATCAGGCCACATACTTCTCGCCGGTGATCTCCTCATACTCGGCGGCGGTGATGCGGCCAGTTTTGCAGGCTTTCTTTACAGTGGTTTTGCGCCAGATATGGTGCTCGTAGTAGAACTTGATGTCATTAAATTTCTTGCTGTGTTCGGTTTCCATGTTACATATCCTCCAAATTCACATCCGTACTCATGGCGAGGTAGTCCAGCTGGGCCTGCACTCTGGCGCGGAAAATCTCGGCCTCGGACAACTCGCGCAAGACGAACCACCAGCGACTGTCCGGGGTAACAGAGCCGGGCAGGATCTGTACCAGCTCCGCGTTGGTCATCGTGTAGCTCCGCTTGCCATCGGTACAGGTTACGCTGGCCAGCTTGCCCTCGAACTGGGCTGCGGTCAGCTCCTTGTCGGAGCAGAAGTTGTTGCCGTTGAGGGTCAGGCTGCTGATTTTGGAGCCATCAGCCAGCGTAACCTCCCATAACCTTTTTTCTTCCATGTTGGGTCCTTTCCGAACAGCTCTCTGTACAGGCTGCTCATGTGCTGGATCTGCTGCCGGGACATATACCGGTAGTGGGCGCAGATCCATGACTTATAAGCGTTCTCTATCTCTTGGTAGGTGATTCTCCCGACATCCAGTAGCCGCTTGTACGCTTTGAGTTTGCGCCGCTCGCGGGTGATCGACTTGGGATTGATCCGGCGTGTGATCGTGGCATCCTCCTTCAGGGAATAACACACCTGCAGATGCCGGTATTCATCGGACAACCGGCAGATCCGGGTCTTGTGTTCGTTAAGGATAAGGCCCTGCGCCTTGCAGAGCGCCCGGACGGTGTCCAGCAGATCTACAAGGGTCTGCTTGTCCTTGCTAAGGGCGTAAAAATCATCTGAATACCTGCCATGCTCCGGGATGCCGCAAACAATCTTGATATAATTATCAATCGGCAGCGGCAGGAAGATCCCGGCGTTCTGGGATACCTGATTCCCGATGTCAGCGCCCTTGCGCAGCATCTTCTCACCGGTCAGGGCGGTCGCTGGTACGCCGCAGTTGAGCGTTGGACTGACCTTGGTCTGATACATCCGGGCGATCTCCTTGTCAGAGAATCGGGACACGTCCAACTCAAACGTCTGGAACGTACCGCGCAGATGCCCGTTGACCTCGGCCAACTCGGCAGGATCGGTGATCTCACGGGCAAGATATCGGTCGAACTGATCAAGGCAGATATCGTGATGGATGTTCGGGTAATAGCCGGAGAAATCGGCAAAGAGGCCAAAGCCTTCATTGGTGCCCTCCCGTTCGTAATACTGCCGCAGATGGATCTCAAACCGCCTGCGTTCAAGGTCAACACCTTTGCCCACCTGAGAGGCCGTGTTGTCGTACTGCAAATACTTCTGCAACAAAGGGGTCAGGTACTCGTCACAGGTAACGTGATTCACCGCTTTGTCCCTTGTGGCGGCGCTGGTGATATACCGCTCGTGCCCGCGTTCCCGGATGGTAAAGCGGGTGCCTACCTTCGGGGTGTAGGTTCCGTTCTGGAGATCCTTCTGCAGCTTTGCTGTTTCCATCAGCTGGTTGATCTCAAACAACTGCGTGTTGTACTTGAACTTTGAGCCTTTCATGGCCTTGGAACCGGCGTGGTATAAAATATTTGCGTCAGTGTATTTGCTCATTGCTTCTTACTAAAATTCCGCGTAAAAACAGCACAATAGGTTCATCAGTCGTAACCGGAGCCGTCACTGTTGACACCCACACAGGGGTATTTATCATGGGTCTACCATGAAAGGACAGTCTTTCCTTTCGTAGAGCTTCAAGGGGTCAAACCCCTATCGCGGGGAAGTTGCGAAATCAACCCCCGACCGGACGCACGCCGTTGACAATGGAGGCGTTGTTGTAGTTGGCATTGCCATTGTTGTTGGCGTTGCCAAAATACGTGGCCGAAATAGTATGCAAAAACTGCCCTAATTCAGTAACTAAGGACTGAAGAGAAGATTCATCATCAAACTTGCCGAAGCGCTTTTTGTCAGAGGCGCGCAGGCTCTTGGTGCAGGCTATGATCGTTTCGATCTGCAGCACCAGCTCTGTATAGCGGTTGATGTTTACCGGGAGCGATTCCACAATATATTGCAGTTCATCGTGCAGCTGCCAGCTGGCAGAGATCGCATAATCCAGCTCTACCCGGCGGGCGTGATACTCGTCCGCGCAGGTGGGCCAGATGGAATTTGCGGCTCTCAGCCGCAGCGGGATCTGCCGGAACAGATCCAGCACACGATCACTTTCCCGGTCAATCATCCGGTGCACAAAAGCGGTCTCCTCGTCCCTGATCCGCTGGACCTCGGCATCATACTCCGGCCCATAAGGCAGGGTAACGGTGCGGATCCGCTGCGCAATCCGGGCTTCCATCTTCTGCTTGCTCAACCCCAAAGAGCGGGACAGCAGATCCGTCAGGCTACGGCCAAGAGCCAAAGCCAGATGGTGAGCTTCCAGCCGGGACGGCTTGCGCTGACTTACAGGGATAGAGGACATAGAAAAACCTTCTCTCTTACTCACTCCCGGCGCGGACAAGCCGCGCCGGATTCAGGATTAACAGATACCCCCGACCGGACGCACGCCGCGGACAATGGAGGCGCTGACGCAGTAGGCAACGCCAAGGCTGCTGGCGCCGCCAAAATTCGTGGCCGAAATAACGTCACGCAGCCAGTACCAGTAGGAGCGGGTAAAACTGTACTGCGGTGCGAGCCGGAACAGCGGCAGCTGCGACTTACAGACTGTGTAGTTCTGCGGGATGGTGCTGCCGTCAGACGCAGGAGCAAAGATATGGCTGCCGTACACCATGTTTTCGTTGGGCAGCTCGATGGTGCTGTCAAACCATGCGCCACCGGACGGCTTGCCGTTGCTGACCGCGTTGATCAGCCACTCACGGTGGTTCAGGATGTGCGCCGCACCAAAGGCGTTTGCAAAGGTCTGCTTTGCCTGATCCAGACCGGTCTTGTACATCTGAGAGCCGACATAGCCGCCCTCGGTGGTGTTGGTCTCGTTCATGGCTGCGGCGTACAAATGGTTCTGCGGGATGACCACGACATGGTGCTTGGTGCAAGGCGTGTCGCCGGTGTTCAGCCAGTAGTCAAAGCCCGCGATCAGGTAGTTTACGCCGCCGATAGACCAGTAATCGCCCAGATACAGATCCTGAAACGTGCCTGCGCTGATCTGCGCGGCCTGTGCAGACGTCAGACTGCCGCCCAGATTCTTGCCGCGGAACGTGGCGTTATGCGCGCCTGCGCCGTTGGGCACCATAATGCGGAGCATGGTGTCCTGCGCCATATCCGGGTTTACGATGCTCAGATCAGACAGGATCTTTGCCAGCGTTGCGCGCTGGGTGCTGTTGCCCTGCACAAGCAGCTGATCCGTCTTGGATACAGTGCCTGCAACAGGAAGCTGTGTGATAGGAATACGAGTGTCGCCTGCCATAAAGTAACCTCCTTAGGCAAATTGGATTTTTCGGGTAGCGAGAAGTGCGGCTCCGTCAGAAGCGCACAAAAGGGAACCATCGGTCAGGGTGACATGGTACTGAACCTCTCCGGTGATCAGCATATTGTGTAGCCATGCCATCATATCGCCGGATGCTTTTGCATCAGCAGGGGCGCTGTCCATGGACAAAGTTTTGTCCGTGCCCGCCTTCGTTCCGGCTTCTGCCGCAGCCTTCTTTGCTGCGGCTTCGCTGGCAGCTGCCGCACTTTGCGAGGCTGCCGCTGCCTTCTGGCTGGATGCTGCGGCGCCGGCACTCCCGGACGCGCTGGACGCACTGGATGCTGCTGCGCTCTGGCTGCTTGCAGCGGCCCGCTGGCTGGATGCTGCTGCGCTGGCACTGTTGGCAGCCGCGCTCTGGCTTCTGGATGCTGCATTGGCACTGTTAGCAGCGGCGCTCTGGCTGGCTGCTGCCGCCCTCTGGCTGGCTGCTGCAGCGCTGGCGCTGTTGGTTGCCGTCTCTTCCAGTGCGTTGATCCGCGCCTGCGCCTCCTTCAGCAGCTGATCTGTGGGGATCCGGGTCACGCTGTCCGACATGACGCCGCACAGGCTCTCGTCCAGCCGGGTGTCCGTGATGTTGCCTGCTGTGATCGCTGTGGAGCCCGCCGGGCGGGTGATCTGGGCAAGGCACAGATCGTACAGCAGATTGGTGCGGGAGATCGCCGGGGCAGTGGGTGTGCTGGCAGGCGTGCCCTCCAGCACCAGCAGATACGACTTGCGGGCAGCTGCATCGTAGCGCAACACCACGCGATCAATGCGCGGGCGCTGTGCATCTGCCAGCGGTAGCGTCAGGGTATCGGGCTCCTGCTTGATGATGCTATAGCCCACATACTTCGCCGGGTGTACCCATGCCCGGCCTCCGCTCACCTTTACCGTGTAGCCGCCTCCGGGGGTGACCGTGTAATCCTCCTCAGCACTGTACACGCCGGAAGTCCGTGCAGAGTTGTACCCGGCTGCGTCCGCGGCATCGTAAGTAATGCCGTCCAGCGGGTAGGTTGTAACAATGGCGCTCAAATAAACACCTCCTAGATCTTCTGCCAGACCGGCGTGCCCCAGCGCACCGTGCGCGTGGTACCGTCAGCTTGGCTCTGCGTGATAATGTTCGCAGCCCGGACTGTTGCCTTATAGCCGAGCTCCGGGAGCGAGCAGATGGCCACATCTCCGGGCTGCAGGCCATCATCTTCCACATTGACCTCAATGCTGCCTGTCCGGGTCTGATCCAGCAGCTTGTTAAGGCCGCGTGCCATCAGGCGCTCCAGATAGGCAGTGCTTTTGCTGGTTTCGCCGTTCGTTTCATCCGGTTGGAGGTCTCGGGCGTCCACATACATCTCCCGCCGTTCCGATCCGGTGGCATCCGTCAGACCTACCGTTACGGTAGCCCGCTCCGCACCTTCTCCAGAGCCCTGTACAACAGCTACGTTTGCGTAGTTGCTATCACCAAAGGCCCAGCTGGTATTGGTCAGGTTGCCCCACTTACTGGAGAAGCGATTGTTCGGATCCTGTGTAGGCCGGAACACCTCAAACTGCAGGTATTTGTCTGCGTTCTTGCCCTGTACAGTGATACGAAAGCCAAGATCACAGGCAGCCCCCAGCGTGGCGCAGTAGTCGAACACGCTGCCGCCGGAGGTCTGCTGCTCGTACTTGGTATCAAAGCCGTACAGCGGCCCCAGATGGAGCCGCGGCCACGGTGCCATGTCGGACACCAAGCGGCGCATTGCAACCTCCGCAGTCTCGTTCTTGACGATGGCGGTGCTCACCCGTTTGGTGAGGATCCATGTAGCCGGGAATCCTGTGCAGACAATGTTGGCGTCCTCGTTAGCGTTTGACCGGTAGCAGATCCGCATGGGCACCTGCCGGTCACTGCGCTTGATCCAGCGCCCTTCCTGCAGCAGGATCAGGTTTTCCGCTGTGGGGCGAACCTCCAGCGTGAACTCGCCCTCCGTGTTGTATGGCTCGTTCCAGTACAGACTGACCCACACATCTACGCTGCCGACACGCACCAGAGTGTCCGCGTCCAGCACGTCAAGTCGCATCGGTCATCACCTCCGGGATAATGCCGGTATACATCGGGTAAAAGCTGATCGTGGCCTGCAGCGCATCCGCGCCGGAATCGGCTTCGGCTTTGAGCAAGTTGTCCCCGGCGGGCAGCTCTGTCAGGGTGCTGTCCTCGTCCAGATAGGCAAAGAGGTTGCTTTCCTCGCCCGCCCGGGTGCGCTTTACCGCCAGTCGGTCGGTGGTAGTCCGGTAGAACTCCACCGTATCGCCCGACTCCAGATCAAAGCCCACCAGCCCGATAAAGTCCCCCCGCAGCACGTCTATTACCCGCGGGTTCTTCACCGGCGCCGTGCACCGCAGGGTCGCGGTAAAGGGCACCGACAGGCTGCCGGGGTTCTGCACGTTCACAAATGTAGCTTCGTTCTTGGCGCTGTACCGGTGGGTATGGTAGTTGACCGGGAACTTGAACCCCGGTGTAAAGCCGCCCAGCGTGTAACTCTGCGCCGTTAGGCCGTACCAGAAGGGCTTTTCGCAGTACAGCATGATATCCAGCTGCGGGAAGGGCTCGATCTGCTTTGTGTAGGGCGTTTTGGAGAGGACGAAGCGGCAGAACCACTTGTCCCCGAAATATAGCGTCCCGCGGGTAAAGTAGGGCAGGGCGTTCAGCCACAGGACGGAATCTGCCTCGCCGTGGCTGCTCCAGAAGTCAATGATCAACTCCCGATACACGCCTGCAACACTCTGTTGCTCCACAGTAGAACCGGTCTGATTGACGCCCTGCGCCAGCTTCAGATCCACAGAGACGCCGTTCAGCGGGTCGAAAGAATAGGGTGCCCCATAATCCCAGCCCGCGTGCAACGTCACGCCCGCGTCTGTAATGAGCATCAGATGGTCTTTGCGCATGGGTCATTCCCTTCTTTCATCGTTTCTTTGCCTTGGCGTGATCCGCTTCCCAACGGGTTTCACGGGCAAGGTCAGCCGCCGTCTGCGCCTTGGAGTAGATATACTGGTTGACCGTGGTATCTCCCTCCCGGTGGTAGTTGCCGGCGGCTGCGGCCACCTGCGCGGTGCCGGAGGCAGCCACGCGGTTGCTGACCTTCATGTTGTCGGACAGCACCAGCGCGTTGGCCTGCCGGACCATCTCGGCCAGCTTTTTGTTGGCTTCCACCAGTGCTGCCGTGTTATCCTCGATCACCTTGTCATGGTCCGTGTCCGGCTTGGGCACAGGATTGGTGGAGCCAGAAGAACCGGAGGAACCGCCGGTGCCGGAGGATCCAGAGGAGCTGCTGTACTGCCGCTTCAGCTCGGCCAGTTGTTTCTCGTAGTCAGCCTTCAGGGCGGCCAGCTTACGGTCGTACTCGGCATCTTTGACAGTGCTGTTGTGGTTCAGCTCCTGCAGCTTCCGGTTGTAATCCTGCTCCAACTCACTGAGCTTGGCGCTCAGGCTGTCAGAAGAATTATTCTTTTCGGTCAGCTGCTTCTTCAGAGCTGCCAGCTGCTTCTCATAGTCGGCCTTCAGATCTGCCAGACGGCGCTCGTATTCAGCGCTCTGGGCTTCGCCCTTATTGGTGTAGGTGTTCTTCAGCTCCTGCAGCTTCTGGTTATAACTCTTTTCCAGATCGCTGATCTTGTTGGCAAGCTCATCCGAACTGGACGGGCTGGAGCCGGAGGAACTGCTGCCGGAGCTGGTGTTGTCCTTTTTAGGCTGGTACTTGGTGATCAGCTCTGCAAGAGACTTCTGGTATTCTACGCCCAGCAGCTGCTTTTCCAGATCCGACATCTGGATGACGTTCTGGGCTTCATTGATCTGCTTTTCCAGCTCAGCCAGCCGGGCGGCGCTGGTAGTGGTTTTCTTCTCCAGCTGCGCGGATGCAAGCTTGTACCGGGCATCCAGCACCTTCTTTTCGAGGTCTGCCAGATCCTGCTCATAACCCGCAGCCAGAACCTTCTTTTCGGCCTCCAGCATCCCGGGGTCGTCCTTGGTCAGCTTTGCCTTCTCCAGTTCTGCCAGCTTCTTATTGTACTTCGCGTCCAGCTGCTTCTTTTCAGCCGTACCGGACTGCTTTGCGTACTGGGCATCCAGTTGCGCCTGCGCCTTCGCCCTTTCGGCCTCGGCCTTCTCGGCAGCTTTCCGCTCTTCTCGTTCCTTGCGTATCTTATCGGCATAGTCAAAGGCAATATTGGATACGGGATCAATATGACTGTCCCAGAGCCATGCAACAGCGTTGTATACCTTGATCAGACCATTGATAATGTTGACAAAGCCTTGCAGATAAGAGCCATAAACGCGCAGCAGGCCCTCAAAAATGTAGGACATGAAGTCCCCGATACCGCCCCAAATGGACTTGACACTGTTGGATGCGTTTTTACTGGTGGCGATAAAGCTGCCCAGAGCACCCACCAGCATACCGATCAGGGAGATCACCAGCAGGATGGGGTTTGCATCCATGGCGATGTTCAGCCCGGTCTGTGCGCCGGTAGCCGCGGTAGCCGCTGGCACGAATTGCCCGATAAACCCTGCCGCCAGACTTGCAAGGTTTTTGAACACGCCGGACAGCGAGCCGGACAGCTTGCCAAGCGCATCCATGGCAAAGGTCTGGATCTGGGTGCGCTGCTCCTGTGTGCAGGCATTCCAGAAGTAGGCGGCAGACCATGTAGCGATGCTTTCCAGATCGCCGTCCTTGATCGCCTTGAACAGTGTTTGAATGCTGCCCACGACATCGCTCTGGATCGATTTGTTGATCTGCTCCCAGCTGGAGTTTAGCTTTTCGGTAAACTGGTAGGTCAGCAGCTCTGCTGCGCTGGAGAACTGCGGTCCGGCGTCCTCGATGGTCTTACTAACAGTCTTGGTGCCATCCGCGGCGATGGTGGTTACGGTCTTGACCGTGCGCTCTACGCCGTCAATGATCTCAGTGCCGGTGGAGGTGATGGTCTGCTTCTGCTGGGTGGTACCGTCCTTCAGGGTCTCGGTCACGCTCTGAGTGACCGTTTCAATGCCGTCCGCGAGGGTTGTTGCAGTGTTGGTGACAGAAGCCACCACCTGCGCTGCGGCGTCCTTGGCCAGCTCTCCGTTGGTGGTCAGGCCCTGTGCAAGACCCTTGCAGATGTTCATGCCGATCTCGTCAAAAACCTTGGAGGGCGAGTGTATGCCCAGCAGACCCTTGACGGAATCCACCATGCCCGCTACCTTGGATTTGACGCCGGACACAAGGCCATCCCATGCACCGATGATACCGTGCTTGATACCCAAGACGATGTTGGTGCCGATGTTGCCCCATTCGGTGTAGCTGCCATCCCAGACACCCACGATCTTGGCAACGCAGGCAATGGCGGCTTCTCCAAGGTTTGCGATGCCGAGCAGGATGCCATTCACGATGGCCTGCAGCAGCGATGCGCCGCACTGGAGCAGGTCCGGCAGATGCGAGATCAGCGCCGCGGCGAACTTCGCCAGCAGCTGTGCAGCCGCGGTGATCAGAGCAGGCAGGTTGTTCTGGATGCCCGTGATCAGGTTCTTCAGGATCTTAATACCGGCGTCAAAAAGATCGTCTGCATGATTGCCCAGATACTGGGTCAGCTTGATGATGATGCCGGTGGCGGCGCTCATGACCAGCGGGATCTTCTGCGTGATGCCGTTCACCAGACTGCCCATGATGGTCACAGCAGCATCCAGCATGGCAGCAGGTCCGTCCTGCGACAGAATGGCGGTCAGGGTGGAGATCGTCTCTGTTGCTCCCTGCGCCAGCACCTTCAGCGCAGGCTCCATCTTGTCGTAGATCGCCAGCTGCAAACCTTCCAGCGCGGACTGCATGATGGTGACAGCGCCCTGCAGGTTGTCCAGCTGGGTGTCTGCCATCTGACCCATAGCGCCACCGGCGTTGTCGATCTGGGTGGCCAGAGTTTCCCACTGCTCACCCTGCGCTGCCAGCAAGCCGTTTACGGCTGCGAGGTCGGTCTTGTTAAACAGCTGGTTGATAACGCTGTCTTTGCCGCCCTGCGTCATGCCAGACATAGAGGTGTTCAGGTCGGTAAGGATATCGTCCAGCTGACGCATATTGCCTTGGGTATCGTAGACCTCCAGCCCCAGCTGCTCCATAACCTCCCGGGCGTCCTTAGTGGGAGACTGCAGCGACAGAATGATATTGCGCAGGTGGGTGCCGCCTTCGGCGCCCTTAATGCCCACGTTGGCCAGCAGACCGAGGGCGGTTGTCAGCTCTGTGGTACCACCCTTCAGGTTTGCGGCGGTGCCGCCCACGGTCAGGATCGCTTCACCCAGCTGGGAAACGTTGGCGTTTGCCTTACTGGCAGCCATGGCAAGTTTGTTGCCAAACTCGTCCACATTCTGCTTGTTGGCCTCGATATTCAGCGAGGCCATGGCATCGGTGACCAGATCGGACGCATAGGCCAGATCCATGCCGCCTGCAGCCGCAAGGCTCAGGACGCTGGGCAAGACCTCGGCAGCCTTGTCTGCATCGTAGCCCGCCAGCGCCAGATAATTCAGCGCGTCTGCTGCCTGTGTAGCGGTGAACGCGGTAGTCCGGCCCATCTCCTTGGCGGTGTCGGTCAGATTCTGGATCTGATCGATACTGGTGCCCATCGTGGCCGCCACCTGAGACATGGACGCGTCAAAACTCATGCCCACGCCGACAGAGGCCTGCGTAAGGCCTGCCAGCTTGCCGGTGGCCGTTTTGACGAGATCCGCGATCAGAGTGCCGGCGGCCACCGTCATGCTGCTGAGCCCCTTGTTAAAGCCACCAGCATCCAGTTTGGTGTCGCCAGTTATCGTATAGTCTGCCAATGTGTCCACCTCTCTTGAAAAGAGCGCGGGCACAAAGGCACAGGCTGCTTAGATTTTAATCTCTACCTCCCGGCGGCAGGCCGGGTTTTTGCATTTGACCCACACACCCGCAGCAGTGGCTTCAGCAGCTGCCCAGACCGGCAGCGCCTTGCCACAGAAGGGGCAGGGTACGGGGCTGCGCGTATCACTCCCCGGTGTGCTGGAAACGGGCAAGGAATGCGGCGTCATGGTCTGCAACGGTTGCAATGCGTCTACCTCCCTTCACCTCTGCCGGCAGCGCGTAGGCACCCCGCAGCAGCTCATACCGCTGCCGTTCCTCGCTCTGCATCCCGGACAGATCCGCGGTACGCCAGCACATGATCTTGTGCATCAGCGTGTCCTCCGGCAGGCTCAAAAACAGCGCCCGGAATCTCCACCAGTGCATGGTAGAGGTGGTCAGGTCGATGCCGTAGGTCTGCTGAAACGCCGCCACGATATAGGGCGCATCGGACGCATAGTCAAAGGCGATTTCATGGCTGCTGGCAGAAGAGGATACACTGCGCCGGGCTTCCGGTGTAGCTGCTTCGCCTCCAACATAGAAGCGGAGCATCGACTGGAAAGCCTCCCCGGACTGTGGTAGGGGGACGTCCTCCCGGAAAAAGCGGTGAAACGCCTCTTGCGAGAACAGAAACGGATCCTTGTCAGGGGTCCCCCGCAGGTACTGGTTTGCCAGCCACACCATAGGCCGGAAATCAGAGTTGATTTTGCGCCCCTCCCATTCGCCTTCACAGAGAGGGGTCAGCAGAAGATCAGCCATTTTCCAGCGCCGCCAGCTCTGCCAGCAGCTGCTTGCGGCGCTCGGCCTTGTCCGGCTGTGCTGCCGGATAGCTCACGGGCGGCTTGTGCTTATTATGCTTGCGCTCGGCACGGCGCTGTGCACGGTTGCCCTGCGGCTCCAGCGGTACGGTGACAGCAGCCTTTGCCGCAGCCTTCTCGGCCTCGATAGCGGCTTTGAATTCGGTTGCAACCTGCGTGCACTTGCCCAGATCGCTGCCGGTCAAGCCAAGACGCTGCGATGCGCCATCGCCCAGCACCGCGTCAAAGTAGTCCATCAGCACACGGCACTGGCTGCGCAGAATGTCCGAATAACTTGCGTTCTCCTGCTCCAGCCGCCTTGCTTCAGCCTTGGCACGGCTGATCTGCTGCTTGGATGCAGCTTCCATGCGGTCAATATCGTCCGCGTTCAGCGCGGAAAACTCAAACTCCAGATTGCAGATGATCATGTGATATTTACCTCCTATAAAAAGAGCCCCCGCCAGCGGGTGACGAGGGCTGATGTGTGAAGTTAGGCGGGGGCGTAGGTGTACTCCGTAGGAGTGCCGATACCCTTGAAATCGCAGGCAAAGGTGGCGTTTGCACCCGCGGCGCCGCCCTTGTCCGAGGTCAGGATCAGTGCGCCGGTACCCTTCTCACCCTTGCCAGTGCGCAGAGAGAAGTAAATGTACGGCACAACGACAGACTGGCCACTGCCGAAAGCGATCTTGTGAGAGAGCAGGAAGTCCTGAAAATCATCTCCCACACAGCGGTCACCGTTGATGGTGAGGGTGCGCTGGGTGGCACCCTTGGTAGTACCGGTGCCGGATCGGATGTAGGTGCTGTCGCTGGTGGATACGTTCAGAGCACCGCTGTGCTCCTTAACGTGATCGGCACAGACGATCCAAGTGCCTTCAGCGGTCTGCTTGGTGGCGTCCGTCTGGACGGCAAACACAAAGTCGTCTGCGGTCTCAATGCCCTTGTAGGCTGCGCTCGGCTCAATGCCAAAAAGTTCCTTGGCCTTTGCCACTGCTTCGGTAACAGTCATGTGTTATCTCCCTTCCTGATAATACTGAAGTTGGAGTTGAATTTGAAAACGGCAGGTGTTTGAATCCTGCGATAGGATATACCCCGGAGAGAGGCAGACCACCTTCTCAGCGCGTCTGCCAGCCCCCAGAACAGGGAGTTTGCGTGCACGGGACTGGACCTCTACCCACTCCGCAAAGTCCTCCCAGAAGGAGGAGTTTGCCGCTTGCTGCACCTGATCCTCGGAATAGCTCATGCGGGATGCCAGTATATAATTCTTGGCCCGGCTGCTGCCTCCGAAATACTGTGCAAGCAGTGGTGCAGAGGGGGTGCTTTCCAGTGAAAACGGCACCATGTCCGGCTCACCGGTTCCGAGGTAATCAATCCCCAGAACCACATCACCGTTGTTCAGTGTAGTTATAAGCGGACAGGTTGCGAGCCAGTCCAGCATGGCCTTTACGTCTGCGGTTTTCTGGCTCACTTCAGATCCTCCTGTGCGCGTGCTTTGACAAACGAGATGAACTCTGTACGGTGATCGTTGATACAGCGCTCACCCCAGTGAGGGCCGCGGCCATCCTCACGGACGCCGCGCCCCAGTGGCAGGCGGTAGTACTGGGCACCCGCATAAGGGGTGACGTGCATGATCTCGCCGCTGCCCAGTACCGTGTGTGTTTTAGCGCTGTTAGCCAGCGCACCAGTGCGCAGCGGCACATAGGGCGTTACCAGCCGGATAAACTCCGCGTCTGTTTCCTTCTGCAGCTGTTCAAAGCCGGCAGTGAAACGCCCGCTCAGGTCTGCCGCCCAGCGGATCCCCAGCCGGATCTTGCCATCCTGCCCCAGATCCACGTCCCGGGGCTGGTTTATGGTGAGCAGCGGGTTTGCCATTAGCTCACCTCCACGCACCAGTGGGGCACACGCCCATCGCGGTTGTCGTGAATGCTGGTCACTGTAGCGGTGCGGCCACTGGGCAGCTGCACCTTATCTGCCAGTGACAGCGTCCAGTAATCGCTGCGCCGGGACGGGTCGATTGCCTTGAAGGCAGACGCGGGCAGGAAGCACCGGCCTGCGTCCATGGCGGCCTTCGGCCGCTCCGCAGGTGCTGCAGTAGAGTAGCCCGGGAAGATGCAGATCACCGTTGCATCCCGGCGGGAAAATCCGGGGGTATCGACCTGCGCGCTTTGGACTTCCGCGCAGCTGACCTTTGACAACTGAAAGGTGTAGCTGGCGTCAGAAGTCCCGGCGCGGACATGGTGGATAAAATTGACGCTCTTGGTAGCCAGAAGAGGCTTGCCCACGAAAAACACCTCCTCAGCGTCTACGCGGCGGGTGATAAACCGCACCTGCGTAAATCATCCAGCGGGTAGCCGGAGCGGACAGAACCCGCAGGATCAGCTGATCCTGTTGCTGCTGGATCGCAGCCTGTGTGCTCTGCGCTGCGGCGTAGCTCTCGGAATAACCGTGGTTGTTGACGCTCGTTACACCGGACAGACTTGCCTGTGCGGCGCTGTCGCCGCCCAGACTGCGCATCAGGGTAACCAGCTGCGCCTGACACTCGGCCAGCTGACGGATCTCTTCCGGTAGCGCCGCCAAAACCGCCCGCCAGTGGGTTGCCCCTTCGATCTCCAGCGCAGCTTTGGCTGCCAGCTGCCGGAACTCTGCTTCTGTCAGAGTGGTGTCGGGGCAGCGCTCTTGGTAATCGGTGTAGGTCAACCAGCTATCCATAGGACGCTCCTTACACGGTGAAGTTGGCCTTGGGGATCACGAGCTTACCCATACGGACGTTCTTATGGTTGAACTTCAGCTTCCAGTTGCTAGAGGTGGTAAACTCGGTGTCAGTCGGGGTCTCCTTGGCGGTCTGATCACCATCGAAAGACAGACCGTTCGGGTGCAGCACGATGGCGCGGTTGTTATACAGGATATCGGTGCCGCCCGCCTTGGATGCGTTGTACTCGGTATAGTCCGGGGTGATGACCTTGGGGGATGCAGTCAGGATGGAGCCCTGACCGAACAGCAGAGACTCGTAGTTGTCCGCGGTAGAGGTGCCGCGGTCATTCACGATGACCACCAGACCGTTAATGGTGGGCAGGTTGACTTCCTTCTCCAGCACGTTGGTGATGACGTACTTGTTGAAGTTTACCAGACCCATCTTCTGGTACTCCGCGTAGATCTTGGAGTGCATCACCAGCAGGCCGAACTTGCCGGCCATATCGCCCAGAGCGTTCTGCTGAATGTCGATCAGCTGGTTGGCGGTCACGCCGCCGGCGCTCTTTTCGATGGTCATGATGTGGCTTTCCAGACCGGTGGCGCCCAGTGCGGCGTTTGCCATCGTGGTCATAAGGTTCTGCCAGTACATACGCCAGTAGCGGCCAGTGTTACGCGCTACGGCTGCCATAGGATCGGCAGCGGTCAGCTCGCGGGTCAGGTCGGTTGCCTTCCATGCCTTCATGCGGTCCAAACGGATCCACGTCTGCTTACCACCGGAGATCTCGGTGGGCACGTTGTCGTTCACGCCGTCACGCACCAGCGGAGCATCCTCGGCAGGATCCAGCGGGTTGTAAAAACGCAGGGTGCCCATCACACCGCCCTGTGCGCTCATTGCGTCAGTCAGGGACTGATCGTTGGCAAGGATGCCGGAGGCGTAGATGGAATCGGAGAAAGTGGCTTCCTGATCCACAAAGCCCTGATAAACTTCAGGATCGAACGGAAAGCCGCCAAAAGTGCCAGTTGCAGGCATAAGTATCTACCTCTCTTTAGTGTCGTGCAGCCCGGATCTGAGCCGAAAGCTGCTGGAAAAGTGCAGGGTTGCGGGTGCGCAGCGCCATGCGCTCGGCACCGGTCATTGCCAGAAACTCGTTCAGGGTCGGCTGCGCATTGCCGCCCTGAGCACGGGGCTTCGGGATGATGATCGGGGGAGTGCCCGGCTGGTCCTGATCCTGCTCGTGGTTGTCACCGTCCTGCCCGGCGGGGTCCTCCTGCTGGAACAGATACGGCTTGCGGGCCTTGAGATCCGCGAAAGCCGCCTTGACGTCCTCGCTCTGGTTCTTGCTGTCGCGCAGTGTAGCCCTGTTCGGCAGCAGCGCGATCACGTCCTCTTCATCCAGCGCGCCTGCCTCTCGGGCAGCGGTACGGAGCACGCCGCTGAAGGTGTATTCCGCAGCCTGCGTGGTCAGCTGGTTGGTCAGATCCGTGATCTGGTTGCGCAGATCGTTCACGTCTACGCCCTCAAAGGCTGCAAGACCCTGCTGCGCAGTGGTCAGCTGCGCCTGCAAGCCCTGTACAGTGGCCTGATGGGCGGTTTCGTCCTGACCGTGCAGGCGCATGATCTGGTTGATCTGCTCCTCGGTCAGGCCTTCGATGGCTCTCAAATCCTCGCGTTTCATGGTTTTTCCTCCTTGGAGAGCTACGGCACTTGGTATCGTGTTGCCTTACACGGGCTCTCTGCCCCTCTTTGTACACCGGGGGCTCGGTGTGATCTGGGTAAAGGATAGCAGCATCCCGGTCAGAAAAACGAACACGATTAGAAAAACGTCAACCTGTCAACCATGTCAACGCCGGTTCCCTGTAATCTCTCGCGGGCGCGCATCAAGCGTGTTCGCGCGGGTGCATTCTTCTTTTCTTCTCTTTCAGGTCTGGATATAGAATTTAAGTTGACATGGTTGACAGCCGCCAAAAGCCGCACCATTACACGCTTTTTCGTGTCAACAAAAAAAGCGCCCCAGAGCATCTGGAGCGCAGCAAAGAACATATTATTCCGGGGTGTATTCAAGCAGATCACCGGGCTGGCAGTCCAGCAGCTTGCAGATCATCTCAATGTTTGACCACGAAAGCTGCCCGCCGGTTCTTAATTTTTGCAGTGTAGATTGGCTGAACAGCCCCTCCCTGCGGATCCTTGTGGTGTTGTACCCGGCAGCCTTCAGGGCTTCCAGTACGTTCATTTTGTAGCTCAGTGGCATAATATCCCTCCTCCAGTATATCATAGCAGAACCATTGCACGAAAACAAGTGCAAAAACTCCAAAATTATGCACTAATATTCGTGTAAAACGCCAATATCAATGCACTAATATTCGTGCTATAATAAAGCCGTAGAACAAAGCACCCACAAAACAGACGGAGGAAATACCATGGAAATCAAAAACGTGCACTGCGAGAAGCAAGCACTGGAACTCTTCAGGATGATGCCGGACAACAAGAAGTCAGCTCTCCACAATGCGTTGAGCAGAAACCTTGAGTTTACCACTTCTTGGGGGCTGGAACTTGGCGAACTCCGTGCTTATGAGAACGGTGTGTACATCACTCTCCAAGGTACCCGCTGCAGCTTTTCCGTGTATGCAGAGTTGGTAAACGGAAATCCTGTTTTCAAGCGCAAGCCCCCTGAAAGCAAGCTCAACCTGAAATTCAGAAGCGGCCTGCTGTTCGATGCTGGAGATTTCAACGAATTCTAAACAATATTGGAGGACTAAAAACCATGAAAACCCTGAACATCACTTACGACACCACCGAGATCGAGGAGAACGGCCAGCAGATCACCGGCGAGACCTGTTACAACCTGAAGCTGCGCGATGAGCTTGCAGACCAGCTGCTCCGCACCGGAAAGTGCGATCCTATCAGCATGATGCACATTGAGCTGGTGCTGCAGGGCGTGGAACTGTTGCAAGGCCGGAAGATCGTACTGGACAGCATCAAGCACTTTGAACTGGTAAAGGAGTAAGGGAGGACGAGACCATGTTTGAGATCACCGACACCGAGAAGCTGAGAGATGCTTACACCCTGCTGGCATTCATCCGGGATGACGTTCCCGCCGCCACCGCCGAACAGAAGTCGTCCAGCTTGGCCGCCTTTATGGTCAGCATCAAGAAGGAGATCCGGGCTTACAACCACCGCCCGGCACCTGACAGCCGCATTATCGAGGAGCACGGCATTAACGGCTACATTGAGCTGGTGCGGCTCCCGGACGAGCTGGACGACCTCAACGAGGACGATGCCGCCGAGTGGTTCCAGGCAAATCGCTACTATGAGTTTCGCCCCACATACTATGACTGTTCCGGTCAGCGCTTCACAAACTGGTACAAGCTGCACCGCCGCTGTGGGCACTGGTTCGCATATCATTCGGTCAGCTTTGATGTGTGATCAAAAAGGAGGACAAAATCATGAAAACCAGCACCTTCAACCGCATTTTTGAGAATGCCCGCACTGTGAACATCCAGAGCAACGAGTGGTTTAACTATGCCGGGTTCTTCTGGATGCAGTGCACTGAGAAGCAGCTGGCTCAAATGCGGATGCTGCTTAAAGCGCAGAACTGCAAGACGACCATGAAGAACGGCGAAGAATGGTACATTCTGAACAGCGGAACGCTGATCAAAGTCCACTAAGGAGGTTTTACTATGAGTGAGAGCACAAAGAAGATCCGCTGCGCAGCGGTCATCACCAACAATCTTGGGCAGCTGCTGGTGCTCCAGCAGGGCGATATCTACCGGCTGCCTTCTCGTGAGATCGAGTACACCCAGAACACGAACGAGTGCATAGAAGCCGCGCTGCGGGAGGTGCAGGAGAGTTACCAGATCCGCGGGGTGCAGGTGGACGTGGCCACCGGGCTGCTTGAGCTGGATCCCGAAAAGAGCCTGCTGCTGGTGTTCGGCTGGATCACCGAAACGCCGGAGCTACCTCCGAGCAGCACACCGGACAGCGAGCCGTGTCCTGTCTGGCTGGCAAAGAAGAAAGAGCAGCAGTTGGCGGCGAACCTGTGGAACGTCTACAGTCACCCCACAGATCTGGCGCTGTCCATAGCGCTGATGCAGCGCAGTCAGCTGGATATGATGAACGCACAATAAAACAGAACCCCGGAGGTGCTACCCTCCGGGGTTTTCTTATTTTTTCGCCTGTGCTGCCGCGCTGGCTGCTGCGCTGCGCCCGAAGCCGGGCACGCTTTCGCGCAGCTGATACTGGTGCAGCCCTGTCTGCTGCAGAAAGTCCTTCATCTTTGCACGAGAGGCTGCCAGCTTGTCCGCTGCAGCCTTTTCTGCATCCTTCTGGCCGCTTTCCTTGGCAACAAGAAACGCCCGCTTGTCAGCCCGGATCTGGCGCTCCTGTGCACGCTGCATCTGGGTGGCCTTATACCGCCCGATCTCCTTCCCGTTGTGTAGGAGACAGTGGCGCTGTTGATCCGCTCCAGACGCTCCGGGGAATAGCTGCGTGTGCTGGCGCCTTCCCAGTACATACTCCAGTTGTGTGCGCAGTTTGCACCCATAAAGCCGCGCACATCCCCGTAGCCGATATCTGACAGAGACAGATACCCGTGCTGCCCGCTGCGGCTGACCAGCTGCCCCTGCCACCAGCTGTGGTTGGTCAGGTTCGGCCCGCCGTTACCGGTACGGGCACCCACATGGGCATCCAGCTCCATCAGATCGCACTCCAGCGTGTCCGCATTGTAACGGGTGATCTCCCCGGCGGTCTGGTTTACTCCGGTGCGTGTAGCTCGTAAAACCACAACGTCCAGCGTGTCTACATGACCGCTTGGGTAGGTGATCGCGCCCAGACCCTTGGTTGCCAGCTCATTCAGCGCCCGGCGGGCGGCAGCGTCAGAGCTGAAGGCTCCGCTGATCGCATCCGCGTGCGCCATGTCCAGATAATAGGCCAGCTGCCGCTGGGAGGTCTCTGTCATGTTCAGGTTACCCATAAGCGCGCGGGTCTGGGTCAGGTTGTACAGGGTGTTCATGGTGCGCCGGTAGCCGCTTTGGACGATCTGCTGCGCCTCCTCGTTCTCCCCCAGTGTAGGGAGTACCCGGCCAGCCTTGGCGGCGTCATTCACGTCAATCCCGTAGGCCTGCTTCATGGCTTGCGCGAAAATAGCAGCCTCCTTCGGGCCGATCTGCTGCACGATCAGGTTCATCTGCTGGATCAGATACGCCTTGCTGGCGCCCAGCGCCTGCGCCCGGTAGCTCTGCCACTCGGCTGTGGCGGTGACGCCGCCCGCTTTCACGATCCGGCGCACCATGTCCCGCAGGATCCGCTCGTTCAGCTCGTCCCACGGGGCAGCCAGCAGCCCGGCATACGCGTTGACCTGCTCCGGCGTCAGCATGGGGTCACCCGATGCTTGTCGCCTTCCAGCGTCACCTCAAAGCCCAGCAGACGGATTATGCGCTGCGCCTCGTAGTATTTCTCCCACAGCGCCGGACTGCGCAGGATCCGGGCGTTTGCCATCAGCCAGTCCATGCGCTCTGCTGCCCGGCGCAGCTGCACGGCCTTTGCGCTCTTAGCCATCGCCATTGTCGATTACCCCCTGCAAAATATCTGTTGCGGCGCTCTCGGTCTGGATCTCCCGGATCGCCTGTGCCGCGGTCTCCTCGTCCTCGCCAAAGAAGTGCTGCCGATACTCAGCCTTACCGCGCAGCCCCATGGACACATCCTGCCGCCACTGATCCATTTCTGTGATGCGGTCAAGAATAATGCTGTCATCCCAGTGGAACGCGATGCTCAGCTTCCCGCGCCCGGGCGCGCCCTTAATGTGATCACCCCAGTAGTTAAGGGCGTCAATCAGACCGCGCAGCGCGTCCTCCAGTGCTGCCTGCAGGTCGGAAACGGTTGCATACAGCTTCTGGCGGCTGCTCACGATCTCGGTGGCGGTCTTTTCCACGTCTGCCACCTGCGAGATCACGCCAAAACTCAGCCCGGCGTGGCTCTCCACGTTGCGCAGATACTGGTTCAGGCCGGTCAGGTAGCTGGTATCGCGCAGCGCAGGGGCAAACACCTGATAGAAGGGCGCGTTCTGGGTGATACCGGTGTTCACGTTCATGCCGTGGAAAAGGCGCTCCCGGTGGTGCGGCGCCGTCCCGGGGATCCCCTCCGGGGGCACACCGTACAGCTTCAGCGCCTGCGCGCGTGAAAGATCCTCGCCAGCGCCGCCGGGCTTCAGGTAGGTGTCCGGCACATCAATCGCCATTTCGGCGGCTTCGTATTCCCAGTCAAGCCGGGTGTACTGCTCCTCGGCGTCAATGATCTGGACGCGGGCGGGCTCAAACATGGCCGCGCCCAATTCGCTGCCAGGATCTACGCTGTTCACGATGGGGGTGACGAAGTAGCCCACCGGCAGCTTCTCCAGCCCGGACAGGTACGCCACCGGCTGGATCTCGTCCCACTCCGGGCGTATGCTCAACTCGTCCGGGCTGCCCAGACTATCCTGCGTAGAGCTGCGGAAAGCCATGTTCACCACTTTGACGCAGGGAAACTGCACCGGGGCGTCAAGATCGTTGTCCTCCAGCTGCGCCAACTCTTCGTCCCGCAGATCCCGGCGGCTTTCCAGTACATGGAGCCACTCCAGACGGTGGTAGTAGTTTTCATTGTCCTGTATGGTGTCGATAAAAACACCCTCGGTCAGACTGCCCTCGATGTCGTGGGACACGGGAAAGTAGCAGGCGGCGTTGCTGAAGGAAATGCCCAGCTTGCTGCCGCTCTGGTAGGGCTTCCACACACCGCTGCCCAGCGCAAGGGCAACGGCCAGAATACGCCTTTTGCGTGGGGAAATGACCCGCTGCAGCTGGGTGTTGATCCAGTCAGCCCGCGGGCTGCCCTCCACTTTAACCTCCAGCTCCAGCGTGGTCAGGCGCGCCAGCTCGGAGCAGATCAGGGACGGCAGTCCCAACGTCAGGGTCTCCGGGTTATGGTTCATCGGCAGGCCGTCAATCGCCGCGTCATACCAGCCCTCGATTGCCTGCTGCATCCGATCCGTGACCAGCGTCTTGCACCCGATCACGTTCTCAATGTCTGCGTGGTTTATCATGCGTTCTGCACACCTCTCTTTTGCCACACATCTTCCAGCGCATACCGGGCCATATCAATGCTGTGGTTTGCAGCATCCACATAGCCGGGCATCACCTCGCCGGTCTTTTTGTCTATGGCATACTCATACTCGGAAAACTCCCGCGCCGTCCACGGGCAGCGCACCGGGTCGATCACGATCTCTGCACGGCTTTGCAGCCACTTCATGCCGTCTGTCACGCTGGTGCCGCCGTTGGCTGCGTACTTGTGGCAGCCCCGCAGCCCGCGGTACCCCAGATCGCGCAGTGTAGCGATTGACCGGTTGGCCGCGCTGTCACCCACGATGTCATCCAGCAGGTGGGGCTGCAGCACCTGCGCCAGCGCGGCGTCCGTCTCCCGCTGCGCCCGGTGCTCCTCGAAAATATACACGGTCTGCCGGGCGTGGTCATAAGACAGCCCGCCGAAATGGTTCGGATCCGGGTACCAGCCAAAGTCCAGCCCGTAGTACCGGCGGTCAAACCCTGCGATCTCCTCCCGGGTGATAGGCCGCAGTGTGATGTTGGTAAACACCTGCTGCCCGCAGCCCACCACCTCGCCCATATACTCGTGGGCGTATGCGATGGGGTCTCGCTGCTTCAGGGTCTCCGCGTCATCGAAAAAGCGGGGACCCAGCCAGTCCGGCGGGGTGGTCAGGTAGGTGGTATGGTGCCGGAATTGCTTGGGCTTGGGCTCCCGTTTGTACCGGTTGACCCAGTGCCGCGCCATGGCCGGGCTGTTGAAGGTTTTGAAGGAAAAGCTGAAGGGGCCACCGCGGAAAACAGACTGCTCCACGTTTCGGATCTCCTCCGGGCCATCAAACTGATCAAATTCTTCAAAGTGCATCACGCCGAAATAGCCGAACGGTACCGCAATAGATTTCAGCTTGCCGGGGTCATCCAGACCGTAAAACTGGATCGTCTGCCCGGTGGGGATATAGGTCAGGGTGTACGGCTTCTTGGTTTGCTTCCACAGGTGCCGGATCCCCATGCGATCAATGACGCGGTTATACTCCGGCCAGACGCTGGTGGCAATGGTGTTGCCGACTTTACGAAGCACTACCGCGTGAATGTTCGGGGTGCGCATGATCAGCAGTACTACTTCCGTAACGGAAAAGGTAGACTTCAGGCTGCCGCGCCCGCCATCGCCCAGATACTCGTTATACTCGCCGGACCAGATCGCTGTATGGGCGGCGTAGTACTCCGGGATGATCAGATCACTTAGCTTCAGCTGCTTCGGCGCCAGCAGGTTCTGCTGCGGGCGGGGCCGTCTTTGGGATGTCATCCACGAACACCACCTTCCCGTCATACCCACGCAGCTCTGGGTGCTCGCTCCATTGCTCGGGTGCTCGATTTTTTAGAAAAAAGCACATCGCGCCCAGATCACCGGACAGTGCTTTCTTGTACAGCGCGTCCTCCACGGCAGCAACGGCAACTTCCTTGCCGTTTGCAACCGCCTGCGCAATTGATTTGTTTTCGGTACACCAGCGCCGAAACGTGCGCACAGGCACGTCAATGGCCGCGCAGATCTCGGCCTGCGTCAGTCCCTGCATGGCAAGCCGCTGCAAGCGCAGCAGCCCGGCGGGAGTGTCCCATTTGCTTATTTTAGACTTGCGGGCCAACAGATCACCTCCGAAATAAAAACGGCACGCACTGGCCTGCTGTGGGCCATGCGGGAGGAGGTGGCCCGCGTGCGTGCCGTTTTGGCTAAGATGCACCGGGAGCGGAAAGGAGTAGGAAAAACGCCCCCGGCAGGATAGCAAAAAAGAAAAGCTATCTCCGGTGAGCATACCAGAGATAGCTTTCAGAAAACGAACGGTTTTACTTTTTCTTCTTCGGAGCTGCCTTTTTAGCGGCGGTGCGGGTGCTGGCCTGCCCGGTGGCAAAGTTCAGCTTCTTGGGCTTGTCGGATCCGGTGCCCATAGCGGCGTACATGAACATGGGCTTCACCTCGCCGTTGTTCTTCATCACCACCATGCCGTCCCCGATGCCGCCCGCCTTGGGAGCAAAGAACCAAGCGTCCCCGTAGTCAAGGCACACAGCGGTTTTGGGATCACGAGCAAGAGCTTTCTTTTTGGCGTCTGCATAGTTTACGGCCATTGTAAAATCCTCCTAGATCAGTGCTTGCTGGGCTGTACAAAGATGCCCACTTTGTTGGGATCGGGCTGCATATTGTCAATGCGCATCAGGTGCGTCTGGGACATGGTGATGTGTTTTGACATGGCGCTCAGGTAACCGGTGGACGGTTTCTGCCAGTTGTACGCCTGCGGCTCTACAAAAAGGGTCTGACCGTTCCGGCGCTCCGCGATAAAAACGTGCCCGCACCTGCCGCCCTTATAGGTGATCTGCACTACTGCGCGGGCACCCTCGCCCCAAGATGCCATCTGCTTCTCCACGGCCTTCTGCGTGGGGGTGCTTACCAGTGACGCAGACGAACCGCCCTGCATGAAGGTGGTCCACCCGCGGTTGTACGCGGGGTCGGTCATGCTCCGCGTTCTGGGCTTTGCTTCCACGTCATAGCCGCGGCGGCGCATCTCATACGCCCAGATGCAGCGCTGGCAGTTTGTCTGATATTCTTCGCCCTTTGCGTAGTTCGGGTTTGCGTCCCGGGCAGCGGGGTCAACTTCCATCGGCCGCCCGCGCACACCGGCGTAGCGGCTCAAAGGGTCGTTGGGATCCGGCAGGATGCTGGGCTGCTTAGGGACAAGCGGATTGATGACGGCAGGCAGAAAACGCTGCCCGCCGCCCTTCTTGGAGGAGGAACTGCTGGACTTTGGCATGATGATCTCACTTTCACTATATCATTTTCGGATGCGCTTTTCAATGCTTGCACTGAAGGGTGGGATATGGATCAGCGGCCCGGCGTACACCTCCCGGAGCCATTCCGGCGCTGCGCCGTACCACAGCAGCTGGCTGGGGTGCAGGGTGTCCAGAACGTACTCCACCTCTTCCCGCAGCTGACTGACCCGGTGCTTTTTGTTCATGTCGCTGACGCTTGACATACAGATCGGCGCGCTGGCGGGGATCCCGTCCAGCGCCCATGCCGCCAGATCCTCCCGGTAGATCACATAGGGCACAACGCGGATCCCGCATTCCTGCCAGTACGCCGCGCACCACATTTTGCGGTAATGGTTGTAGAGGTTCAGCGCGCCCGGCCAGTCCCCGTACTGTGAGAAGTCCGGGGCGATCACATAGTCAAACCGGGACAGCAGATCCAGATACCTGTCCGGGGATGCCCAGACCCGTTCAAACTGGTAGTCGTCCAGGAAGAAGTGCAGCCCCTTCCCGGCGGGTGCTGTCTCGGTGAGTGCGTAATTAAACCCCTCCCACACGATGCCATCCGGCACGGGCTCCACAGGTGCCATTGCCGGGATGCCGTAGGGGCTGGCGCTGTCGAACACAGAGATCTGGGTGTTCTGCCAGCTGCGTTCTGCCTTGTATGGCCGGTCACGTTCCAGCGGATCCTCCTCGGCCGCGGGCTCCGGTTCTTCGGGCTGTACCGGGGTCAACAGATCCACCGGCAAACCAAACTTTGCGGGGTCAAAGGTCAGCTGTGCCAGCTCTGCAGACAGCACCGGCAGATCCCACTCGGCCACTTCGCTGGTGCTATTGTCTGCGATACGCAGCTCTTTGGCCTGCTCCGGGGTCAGCTCTGCAGCCACGATCACAGGCACGGTGGACAGCCGCAGCCGCTTTGCAGCCTTGTACCGGGTGTGCCCGGCGATAATCACGCCGTCCCGGTCCACGATGATTGGGCTCTGAAAACCATACTCCCGGATGCTGTTGGCTACCGCGGTCACCGCCTTGTCGTTTTTCCGCGGATTCTTCTGGTACGGCTTAATGTCAGCCAGTTTACGATATTCAAGCGCATGATCTGCACAGCGCATAGAAAAAACACCTCCCGCGGTAATCTATTTTCAAGACTACCGCAAGAGGTGCTTCCGAAACGAACAGGTTATAACTGCGCGATCACCCGGGTTGCCATCATGCGCACGCTGTCCGGGGTGTTGCCGCCGCCGATCATGCAGGCCACCTTTGCCCAGCTGACCTTACCGGCACCCAGAAACGCGATCTCCAGCACGCGCAGGGTAAGCGGATCCTGTACCCGCGAAATGTACGCCCGGCGCTCCGCTCTGGAAAGCCGCCGGAAAGCCCGAATACTCATAGATTAGCCCCTTTCTTTGATATACGACTTCAGCGCCTGCATTAAGGCGTTCTGGTTGCGATCTTTGCTGTTCAGTGCTTTTACTACCAGCTCATCCGCGCCGTGCTTCACGATCAGCCGGTGCACGATCACGCTCTGCTTCTGCCCCTGCCGGTAAAGCCGGGCTTCGCCCTGTGCGTACAGCTCCAAACTCCACGGCATACTGTACCAGATCAGGTGGTGCCCACCCTGCTGCAGGTTCAGGCCGTAGGCACAAGAGGCAGGCTGCGCCAGCAGCACATCAATCTCCCCGGCGTTCCATGCTGCCGCGTCCCTGTTATCCCGCAGCACAGCCACGCGCAGGCCGCTGTGGTTGTGTTTCAGGGTCTCCACAAGCTGCTCCTCATCAAAGCGAAAATGGTAAAATACAAGGGCTCTCTGCCCGTCCAGCTGGTCGATCAGCTCGTCAAAGGCGTCCAGCTTGCAGCGGTGGATCTGGTGCATCTGGCCGTCATCATCGTACAAGCTGCCATTGCACAGCTGCAGCAGCTTGTTGGTCAGGGACGCCGCCTGCTGGGCTGTAATGGCTTCGCCGTCTACCTGCAGCAGGCACTTCTTCTCCATGGTTTTGTATGCCGTTGCAGCCTTTGCGTCCAGCACAACAGGCACGTCCTCCACGATCTTTTCCGGCAGCTCCAGCAGATCGGCCGCTTTGAAACTCAGCACCAGATCGGAGATCTTGCGCCGGATCGCATCGCCCGCCCCGTCCTTGGCTTCCCAGCTGTATTCTGTGGGCCAGAAATAGGCCTGCCGGTAGTGCGTGACATACTTGCCCAGCCGCTCCCCCTGATCCAGCAGATAGATCTGCGCCCAGAGATCCAGCAGGTTGTTGGGCGCCGGGGTGCCAGTCAGCTCCACCACCTTGGCGATCTTCGGGCGCACAGCCTTCAGTGCCTTAAACCGCTGCGCGGCGTGGTTCTTGAAACTGGACGCTTCGTCCAGAACCACCATGTCAAAGGGCCAGTGTCTGCCGTAGTACCCCACCAGCCAGTAGCAGTTTTCGCGGTTGATGATATACACATCTGCCGGGGTGTTCAAGGCTGCAATGCGCTGCGCCTCGGTACCCAGCACAGTGGAGATCCGCAGGTGCTGGAGGTGATCCCACTTCTGTACCTCATCCTGCCATGTAGCTTCTGCCACCTTCTTCGGCGCCACAACCAGCACGCGCCGGATCTCGGCAGCATCGTAGATCAGGGTATCAATGGCGGTCAGGGTAACTACGGTCTTGCCCAGACCCATCTCCATCCACAGCCCAACACTGGGCTTGTCAATGATCGCGTCAATAGCCGCTTGCTGATACGGATGCGGCGTGAAATGCTGCATAAGGTTTGACCTCCTCTTTTTTTATGGCGTGGGTCAGTCAAGGCAATCTTGATCTTCAAACGGATCGTCCCACCAGACATCATCCCAGTCGTCTGAATAAGACGTTACCCGGCCAAGGCTTTCCGTGTTCAGCTGAGACGCAAGCTGCGCTGCCTGCTCGACTGTGCTGATCTCGCAGCAGGGAAAGCCCAGCCCTGCCAGCTTTTCCCGCCACCACTCCTGCAGCCCGCCTGCTTTGACCTTTGCCCCGGGGCGCTTCAGTTCCACAAAAGCAATGACGCCGCCGGGAAAGAGGATCATCCGATCCGGCACGCCTGTGTGCCCCGGGCATACCCACTTCAGGCACAGCCCGCCTTCGTCCTCCACGGCCTTCCGCAGGGCGGCTTCTACCGTTTTCTCTCGCATTTTGTACTCCTTTACTCGATCCGGCTGTCAACCAAACCCGAAAATTTGAAGTTGACGGGAAAAATGCAGCAGTGGAGCCACTTTTCCGGCATCTGTCAACGTTGTCAACCAAAATGTCTTATATACCCTCGCGGGCACAAGCATACAAGCGTGTGCGCCTTATGCGTGCGCTTGTTTTCTTCTTTTCTACTTTTTCTAGTAGATTTTATAGTTGACAATGTTGACAGAACCAGAAAAACGGCTTGATTGCTTGCTTTTCAGCGTCAACCAGTTTGTCAACCAAACGAAAACGCCCGGTTGACAACGTTGACAGATTGCTTGTTTTCTTCGGTTCTTGGGGAAATTCCGCTTTTTGCGTTGACACGGTTGACAGCCGCTTATTTCAGCAGCGCCTCGCTCTCACAAAGCGCCCGGCAGACGGTGCACTTCGTCAGCGGCTTATCTAACCAGATATTAAAAAGATCGCATTTCGGTGCATTCCATTCAGGCGGTGCTATGAAGCGCCCGCGCGTGCGGTTCAGCCCCTTATAGAACCGGCACACCTGATAGTGGCCTTCTGAATCTTCGGGAAATGCACAGCCCTGTTCCGGCACTAAAACCGGCGAGTGGATTATGATGCCCGGTGTTAGATCTACCATATTTACTGCTCCTCTCTGACCCATACCCGCTGAGTACCATAGGGACCGCAGCGGCGGCTGTTCTTCAGGTTTATCCACCCGGAGATATTTGCCAGTACCGCGGAAATGCGCTTGGATTGCTGCCGGTCAAGTTCCCTGCCGGTACGGTCGATGCACTCCCGCCAGATCTCGTTAACGCATACGCTGGTGCGCTGCACCGTGTTTTCTGCGCTCTGACCGGAGGTCTCCCAGTAGCAGATCCGCTGGTCAATGTCGCGCTTCATCCAGTCTGCGGGCACCGGGCGGTTCAAAAAGTCCTCGATCTGACCCTCCCACGGGTCGCGCTCCATGTGCGCCTGCTGCTCTGCCACGGCAGCCGCCAGCAGGTCATCCCGCAGGATCAGCTCCTCACCCTGCTGGTAGCGTGCAACGGCTTCAGCCCAGATCTGATCTACCTCTGCAGGGGTCAGATCGTCATGCACCAGCTTCGTCCGGCGCTCAAAACTGCAATCTATGGGCCAGTAACGGCGGTTTCCGGTGGCGTCCCGCAGGAAGTCGGTGCTGTTGGAGGTGCCGAAAAACACACAACGGCGGGGATACTGCACCGTTCTTCGGCCATAAGCCGCCCGGTATCTGTCCTCGGTCTGGCTCAAAAACTGCTTTGCCGCCTCGCTCTCAGAGCGGGAAAAAGCCGTCATCTCGCCCAGCTCTACGATCCAGACGCCGCGCAGATTTTCGCGGGCTTCCTTTCCGTCAAAGCTGGTGATCGAATCATTGAACCAGTCCCGCCCCAGACGGGAGAGCAGCAAGCTTTTGCCGATGCCCTGCTTGCCGCTCAGAATGCAGATCTGGTCAAACTTGCACCCCGGACGGAAGCAACGCGCCACGGCAGCCACCAGCATTTTGCGGGTGACGGCGCGGGTGTAGCTGTTGTCCTCGGCGCCCAGATAGTCGATGAACAGCGTATCCAGCCGCTCTTTGCCGTCCCACTTCAGCCCGGACAGATAGCTGCGCACCGGATCCTTGGCGTGGCGGCTGCCGGTCAGGGCTACCGCGTCCGCTGCCTTGGCGGTACCGCTGAAGTGGTAGACCGTTTCCAGATACCAGCGCACACCGGCGTCATCCTCGTCAGCCCAGTCCCGTTCACCGTCACGCCCCGGCCACGGGAACGGACCGGCACACCGCAGACGATCCGCAAAGGTGTCCTGCCAGATCCTGCCCTTCAGCACCGGGTCGTTCTCAAGGATCACCCACGCGTTCTGCGTGGTGCACGCCAGCGCGCCCTTCTGGGTGCGGATCAGCTGCTTCTGCCAGTCCTCGGTATCGTCTGCGGCTTTCTCCGGCTCCTGCCGAGGGTCATCCTCTACCGGGGAGAACCCGGACAACGCGTTTTTAACGGTCTCGTCCCGCAGCCGCGCCGCAGTCGGGCCGTCACTCTCGGCCAGCGTGCGCATCTGCTGCCAGCTGGGCAGGGAGGCTGTGGGGGTGCCGGGGGTCACGTCTGTATCGAGATCTCCGAAGCGGTGGATGCGCACCAGATCCCACGCGTTCAGCAGCTTGCCCCCGGCGGGGTCAGTACTGTGGTGGCTATAGATAAAGTGGTCGTCCTCGTACAGCACAGCGCCCGCGGTGGTGCTGCCCAGCGCATAGGTCAGGCGCCCGGGGCCGGCATCCACATAGACGCCCGGCAAAAACTTCTCGATCGCTGCCGGAATGTCGTATTCCCGGCAGAAGGCGCCCACGGCGCCGCCTTTGGCTGTGGGGTCGGCCTGCTTGCCGCCGGGCAGCGTAACCGTCTCAGAGGGGCAGGTGGGCCACTGCCGCACGTCATGCCAGTCCAGATAGGCGTCCAGCAGCTCCGACACGGCAATGCGCTCACCGTCCGGGGTGTACTCGCACACCCACTTGCTGTCTGCGCTGCGGCTGGGCCAGTACATCAGGCGCTCGTTTTCAAAGGTGGTACGGTCAAAGACCACCATTTCAGGATCCAGCATCTGTGCCAGCATCCGGGCACAGGGCTGGTACTCCTCCGGCTGCATCACGCGATCCGTAGGGAAGATTGCCCGCAGCCGGGGGTGCTCCGGGTCGTGCTTCCGTGTGGAGTAGACCGCTGCCGTGCCTATGGCCTTAATGGCAGCCACCCACTGCTCCGTGCTGCCGGGTGCACAGTTGTCCATATCCAGCGTGATCAGGCTGCGCCCGGTGCAGCAGCCGCGGCGGCGTAGACCGTCCCGCAGGCTGCCGCCCACAAAGCCGCCTATGTCCTTGCGTTTGTCCTGTTCGGCCTTGGGCAGGTTCATGTACTCGGCGTGGGTCTCGGTACCGCAGTTCGCTTTCATGTGCTGGTAAAGCAGATCCGTGAAGTCCTCCCAAGTAGGGGACAGTGCAGCCCATACTGTGGCCCATCGGTTGCCCGCTATGCTGATCGTGATCGGTGTAGCGCTCATTTGTCTTTGTCCTCCTTCAGCGGGCCATATTTGAACGTTTGCCCCACCCAATGCGCCAGCGCGTCAACCTGCGTCCGTCCACGCGCCCCCAGCCGCCCGCAGCGGGTACAGCCCACAGAGTGCCCGCCATCATTGCCGTACTTGCTCTTGCGGTAGCGGATCAGCCCTACAGCGCCGTGCGGACGCTTTTCCGGGTCGTAGGTTTCAGCACCGCAAACGCAGCGGGCTTTTTCGTCCAGAATGGGCAGGCGATTGTCTTTTTTCTGGGTCATCTTACAGTCTCCCTCCAGTCCTTTGACAGGATTACATGGACTTCCAGCCGGCGCAGGATGCGCATGGCTTTGTCCACGCCCTTGGCCTCGTTGTAGCGTTTGGCAGCCATCAGGGCGTCATACTCCGTCTGCAGGCGCAGCAGGCTGCTGTCGAGGGAGACAGCGTACACAGCAGCGCCCTCCAGAATGATGGAATTTTTTTTGTTGTGCTCATGGCGTTAGTCCTTAGTAAAAAAACCACCGTACCAGCCCGCCGCGTTCAGGGGCAGACCCTGCGCCCAAGGGGGTACAATGCTCATGATGTCGATAACGTTCTGCAGCGCCCACTCTGTATCTGCGGTACGCCGGGAAGGATATTCAATCACCACTTCGTCATGGACATGGAACACCACCCGGTAGTTCGCCCGGCGCAGGTTGTCCAGTGCAAAGGCCAGACAGTCACGGCCCACGGCTTGGGTCAAGTTCTCGGTCAGCTTGCCGCCGTAAGTCTCGGATTCAGACCAGTGGCCGTAGTCCCACTCTTTGTAGGTGATCCGGTCATCCTCGGTGGTGCCGGGATCTGCGTAGAACAGCTTGCGCCCGCTGGGCAGCTGCATGGTCAGGAACGGAAAAGGACACTCCGGGGTCATCTCCTTGCGGAAGTACACACCCTCCCGCGGGCAGGTGGTTCTGCCGGTGCGGATCGTCCGCACAGCGGCCTGCTGCATCCGGCGCCACAAGGCGCAAATCTTTGGGTTTTGTCCCCGCCAGCGGTTTACAATATCCTGCAGCCCGGCATCGTCCAGACCCAGCTGATCGCCGCCCATGCGCTTCATGGCACCCACGCCGCCCTGATAGCCCAGCGCCAGCGTTGCCACCTTGCCGCGCTGCCGGTACTTGTAGTTCGGATTGCCTTTGACGATGCTCTCAAACGGCACGCCGAAAATACGGGCTGCGGTGGCCTCGTAAATCTTGCCGGTGGTGCGGAAAACATCCAGCACCCAGTCCTCCCCGGCCAGCCAAGCGATCAGCCGCGCCTCGATCGCGGAAAAGTCCGCATCAATGAAGGTGTATCCCTTGCCGGGTACCAGCGCCGTGCGGATCATCTGACTTAGCGTGTCATTGACGTTACCGGTCAGAAGCTCGATGCTGTACGCATCGTGTAGCTTGATGATCCTGCGCCAGTCCTCTTGGTGGTCAAGGTATGTACGGGGCAGGTTCTGCACCTGCAGCAGCCTGCCAGCCCAGCGCCCGGTGCGGGATGCACCGTAGAACTGCAGGGTGCCGCGCACCCGATCATCCGGGCCCGCGCAGGCGGCAATGGTGTCGTACTTGGTGCAGCTGGTTTTGCCCATCTGCTGACGCAGCTCCAGCACCCGCCGGGCATCTGCCGGAAGATCTCCGGCCAGAGCGTGCGCCACGGCGTCCTTGGTCAGTCCCGGCAGATCAACGCCGCGGTTATGCAGCCAGCCCAGCAGCTGATCCCGGCTGTTCGGATTCGCCAGCCCGGTCAGGGTCGTGCACTCGGCGGTCTGCTCCTTCTCAACCTGTGCGGCGCAGCTTAGCGCACCGTTCACAAGATCCATATCCACTGCCACGCCCATGGCGTTCATTTTCACATCAGCCCGCCACTGCTGCATCAGATCCTCCGGCACCGGCCAGTGCGCAAGGCGCCGGTCATTGGCGCGCTCCGCGATCACGTCCATTCCGTTGTACTTTTCGAACAGCTTCCACTTGGCAGGGTCGTGCGCCGGCAGGTTGCGGGTGCGCCCGCCGGTGCGCGTTGTGGGCTTGCAGGGCTTGCAGAAGTAGCCGATCAGGGCTTTACCTTCCTTCATTTTCAGCGCGTCCTCCGGCTGCTGCAGCACCTTGCCCAGCGCGCCCAGTTGGGCAGGCAGGCCGCAGTACAGTGCATGGATCATGCTGCACTCCCACTGCTGCAGCCAGAGCACCCGCTGCTCCCAGCTTAGTCCCATGGCTTCCGACAGGCACCACCACTCAAAAGCGGCGTTGTGGGCCCGCTTGGGGTAGCTGGCATCCAGCAGCCATGGCAGCTGCTCCCGCAGAAAATGCTTGGTGTCCGGCCAGCTTGTCAGGTCAATGACCTTTGGGATATCGGATTCTTCAGAGACGTATCCGAACAGCAGCACCTGAAACTCTGGATCCTGTGCGTACCGGAAAAGCCCGACTTCGCTGATGTCCTGTGGGGAATAGGTCTCAATATCAACCGTGATGATTTTCACAGGGCAGTCCTCCTTTTGAAAAGAACCGGGTGCCGTTTCGGGGCACCCGGCGTATTACTTAGCCCAGCATATCGGCTGCATCATCGTCCAGCACGTCAAAACCTTTCAAGCTGCTGCCACCGCTCAGACGCTCACCGTCACGCACCTTCTGGATGACCTCCAGCCCGGCGCCGCTGCCCTTGTTACCGCTGGCGCTGAAGCTGAACAGACCGATCTTCACATTGGCGTAGCAGCCGCTGTACACCTCGTCCTGATCCAGCACGTCATTGCACTGCCGATCAATGATGCGCGGGTGGCGCTTCTCGCTGGCATTGGCGTTGATGAAGTAGCAGCCGGCGTAGTTTTCATCGTCCTTCTCCTCGTCACCATCACGCAGCGGGGACTTGAAACTCTTCTCCGGGGGCAGCTTGCCGCCCCACTTTGCCAGCGCCACAGGATCCTTCTTGATCCGCTCGATCATGGCCTGCAGACGCTGCACCGTCTTGGTGTCGCTCTTGGGGATCAGCAGGCAGCAGCTGTACTTGGGATCGCCGGTGCCGTTCACCTGCTTGGGCTCCCAGATGTTGGCGTAAGACAGGCGGCAAGGGATGATAATTTCATTTGCGTTCATAGTTAGTCCTCCTCGGCTTTGAAGCCGTCCAGATTGTTATAGGCAGGGCGCGGGTCGCTGTCAGTGGCCAGCTTAGGCGCGCCCGGCGCTTTCGTGATAAAGGCAGACATGGTTTCGGCAAACTGTTTCTTGCCGATCATCTTTTCTGCTACGGTAAGGGAGATGGGGGTGCGGGTGTACAGCATGGCTTCGTCAATGCCTGCAGCCTGCATCTGCCGGAAAGCCGCGTCCTGATCGCTCCATTTGCGGGTGCTGCGGCCTTCCACCAGCTTCCAGCCGGGGATCTGGTGGCCGTCCAGCAGAGCCTGCTGCGCGTACTCCTCCAGATCACGGGCATAGTCAGCCAGTCCCACCAGCTTCCGCAGCCACTCGCCCAGTTCCTCGTCGGAGAGTGTAGCGGGCTGCGGCAGAGGTTCAAACCCGGCCAGATCGCCGTACTTGTCCTGCCATGCCCGGCAGGTGGGGTACGCCTTGCAGAAGCGGCACTGCTTTTCGCCCGGAGCAAAGTTACCCTTGCCCTCCCATGCTAGCATGGCCGCTGGCCGCAGGGTCTTTTCAGCCCAGTCCAGCAGATCCGCAAGCGGCACTTCAAAGGTTTCCGGCTCTTCTTGGATCCGGGGCTGCACGATGCTCATGCGCACGGTCTGGATCTCGTCTGTTGCGGCGAACAGAGCATACGCGCCCAGCGCGTAGTACATCAGCTGGGGGTTATTCTCGCAGCTGACCGGGACGCCCTGCCCGTACTTGAAATCCACGATATGCAGCACGCCGTCCCCGATCAGCAGGCAGTCGCAGGTGCCAAAACCTCCGGGCACCCACTGCTCCACATTGACCTCCTGCTCAATAAACACGCCGGGGCAGGAGGCAAAGCCAAGCCACAGGCCATGGAGAAAATCTACATAGAGATTTGCAGCGCGTATCATTTCAGCCGGATCATCGGGCTGACCGTCCAGACGAATAGATTCACCGAGAACAGGAGCTGCCCGCCCGGCTTTCCAGTACTTCAGACAATGCCGCAGGTGGGCTTCGCACACCTCATGCGCCCGGCTACCTTCCTCGGCATACTGGCTGGATCCACCTTCCTCGGCATACTGGCTGGATCCACCTTCCATGTTCTCCGTCAAGCGGGCAGAGGGCGGGCAGGCGATCCACCGGGCAGCGCTGGACGCGCCCAGCAGCGCGTGTTTAATCGGCGGCATCGAGTTCCTCCTTGATCTTGCACAGCTGCTCCCACACGGCGGTGTAGCTGTCCTCCGGGATCTTCGACACCATCCGGGCACCGGTAGAGTTGATGCCCTTCTGGACTTCCTTGCTCTTGCCCGCAGCGATCAGGGAGCGGGCAAGGTCGCGGATCTTGGTCAGCTGCTGCTCCGGGGTGATCGCCGGGGCGTCCGTCTTTTCGGGCTCAGCAGACTGCTGCTCTGCCACGGGCTCCGGCTGCTCAGCGGAAGCGGGCACCGGATTCTCAGCAGGAGCGGCGGCGGGCGCCGTTGCGGGCTTTTCCGGCGCAGCGGGTGCAGGGCGCTGCTGCTTTGCCGGAGCCTTTGCGGGCTTGCTCTGGGGCTTCTCCAGCGGGGTGGGGTTCAGCTGCTGCAAAGCGGTCAGCAGCTCGGCGGCGCTCTCACCGTTGATAGTCAGTGTAAAAGTCATTGTGGTAGGTCCTCCTTTTTGATGTGCTCTTTGAAAAACGTGTATTTAGCTCTCTGGCCCAGCGTGGCCCTGCTGACGGCGCTGTAAAAGCTGCCGCGGGTCATGCCAAGGGCTTTGATGCACTCTTGGGCGGTGCCGCTGGCCACGATCTCGTCAGTGTCCGTCAGGTACACTGTGTACCAGATCACTGGGCTTTGTCCTCCGGGTATTCAGGGTTGCGGGCGTGATCCCGTTCGATCACGCCGTACTGCCGCTGGCTGCTGCGCCGGTAGTGCTCACTGTCCTTGCGCATCTCCCACAAGGACAGCACCAGACCGCCTGCTACCGCCAGAAAGATCACCGGCGCGGCTTTTGCGGCTTCAGCCGCCGCCCAGCCCCCGCGCACAACCAGCGCGTGCGCAATGCCGTTGACGATCCAGCGTATCACCCGCCCCGCGCCGATCAGCACGAGAATAACCACTCCGCTTGTTATCAGAATCGCCCCGCCAGAGGACATCTTAAAAGTGTATCGTTTCATTATTGGTCAACCCTCCATCCGATCCAGCAGCTCTGCCGCAGCCGTCATCAAGCCGATAAGATACGCGGCAGGATCTCCGGCGCCGTACATGGCGGTCACGCCTGCCATAAGCGCGGCACAGAGGCCCATCACTTCGGTACGGCCGCCCCCTAGCTCGATCTCCGGGTTCCCGTCAGCACCGATCTGGATGTGCAGATACGGCGTTTTTTTTTCTTTGTTGCCCATGCTGTTACTCCTTTGCAACTTCAGGGAAAAAATAAAAACCAACATCGCTTTGCGGAATGTCAAGCGCAGCACAGATCTTGCAGATCTCGCTGGACAACCACGGCGTCACGCCGCGCATACGGCGGCTCAAGAGCTGGGGCTGCATCCCAACGGCAGCGGCAACCTCGCTGTCAAGCAGCCCGCGCTCCCGGAACAGGGCACGCAGCTGCCAGAAGGGGCTCTGTCGAAATGTACCAGTCAGTGCCGTCTGCATCGTGCTCACTCCTTCACGGTCGCATCGTGTGCGACATTCTGGGCAAAGAAAATCTGCTGCCCTTCGTCTGCGCTCAGATGCAGGGCTTTCGTTATAGACAGCACTTCACCGATGGTAAAGTCATCGCCGCCGGTGTTTATCTTACGATAAAGCGTCGATTTACTTAAACCAACAGCGTCTGCAAGCTCTACTACGGAAGTCCCGCGCTCCACGATGGCTGCTTTGAACTTCGCTACGTTCACGCTCGTCGCTCCTTTCTGTCGCATACCGTGCGACACCTGTAGTATAGCTTCTCCGTTTCCAAAAGTCAAGCACTTTTTTCGCGCGATACGCGACAAAAGTTTGAACGGCACAGAAAAAAGTTGCAAATTTGCGATTTTGCATTATAATAGAGGAGAGAGGAGGCGTTACAATGACGATCGGCAACAGAATCCGGGACAAAAGAATGGAACTCGGCTTATCCGTAGATGATCTCGCTGCAATGCTGGGCAAAAACCGGGCAACGGTGTACCGCTACGAAAACGGCAACATTGAAAACCTGCCCATCGGCGTGCTGGAGCCCTTGGCCCATGCGCTGCAGACAACGCCGGGCTACCTGATCGGCTGGACAGAGGATGATTACGACTGGGATCGGGATCTGGACAACCGGCTGGCCGCGGTGGCGGGTGATTGCTGGGAAGAGCTGGTAAAGCAAAACCACGGAGACAAGGCAGCTGCGTGGAAGGACTGGAAAAACATCGAGCGCGATCAGGCAGCGGAGGCTGCCAGAAGCAGCGCGCTGCCCGCTGGCGCTACACTGTTCAATCCCCAGCAGGTCGCTCCGCTGCTCGGATCCGTCCGAGCAGGGCTGCCGATGTACGTTGAAGAAAACATTGAAGGGTACCTGCCCATCATGCAGACCGATGGGGCGCGCTACTTCTGGCTGACAGTACGCGGGGACAGCATGACCGCCGCCGGGCTGAATGACGGTGATCAGATCCTTGTCAGAGAGCAGCCCGAAGTGGAAAACGGACAGCTTGCGGTGGTCATGGTGAATGGTGATGAGGCTACGGTAAAGTATTTCCGGCAGGAGGGCAATCTGGTTATCCTGACGCCCAAAAGCTTCAATCCTGTGTACCAGCCGCAGATCTATGATCTGAAGCACATCCCGGTCCGGGTGGCGGGGCTGGTAGTAGAGTGCAGAAAAACGTTCAGGTGAGGAGAAACTAAAATGGCATATCGGCGCAGCAAAGGAACCGCGGTCATGACAAAGGCCTTCAAGGACAAAAACAGATCCCGCGATAAAGCGAACGCAAAAGCAATGACCGGTCTGCTCGGCTTGGTCGGAGCTGCGTGCACCGCTTTTGCCGCCCTCTGCGTGATGCTGCTGAAGTGGACGGTGCAGGCCATGCTGTGGCTCGGCAAGCAGATCGCAGCGGCAGCCGTGTTTGTCTGGGCGAAGATTTCCGCAGCGTGGCGCTCCCGGCAGCAGTGAGCGTCAACCATGTCAACGCCAGACCGTTATAACCCCTCGCGGGCGCGCTTCAAGAATTTCCCTGCGGGTGTATATTCTTCTTTTCTTCCTTTTTGGGTCTGGATATAGAATCTATGTTGACACAGTTGACAGAACACTGAAAAGCCGCATCATTGCTGAACTTCTACCGCGTCAACCGGCTTTGGCGGGTCGGTTGACAAAAGCAAAAGAAAAACGCCCCCAGTGTTGGCGCACTAGGAGCGTTTGCAATCAGTCTGCCCTTGGCGAGGCGTACAGACCTACACAGCTGTATTGTACCACCACAGGGCAGGCTTGTCAAAGTGTACCTATGGAGGTGTGTACATGGCCAGAAGAACGAATACAGCCGCATGGCTGCCAAACCAGCAGCGCTGGCAGATCAAGGTGCAGAAGAACGGCGTGCGCCGGACCTTCACCAGTGCAAAGCCGGGCAGAACCGGCCAGCGGGAAGCGAACCGGAAAGCGGACGCTTGGCTGGATGAGGGCATCACGGATACAGCTAAACGCTGCTCCGATGTCTGGGCAGAATTCTTGGTCTCCGCGCAGGCTGCCGCAGGCAGCAGCTACGCAGATCAAATAGAGAAGTTCGGGCGCAATTACATCCTGCCGGTGATCGGTGCGCAGCGTATCGGGGATCTGAACACCGGTATGCTGCAGGATGTGCTGAACCGATCTTACCGTGATGGCTGTCTGAACCCGGACAGCGAACGGAAAAGCAAAGGCAACCTGTCCCGCAAAACGCTGCAGGGGATTCGTGGGGTCGAAGTGACTTTTGTCAAGTGGGCGCGGCAGCATAAGTACACCGCCCTGCGCCCGGAGGACGAAAACTTGGCGGTGCCGAAGGGCGCGCGAAACAAGGGCAAGAAGATCCTGCAGCCCGAAGCACTGCGCGTGCTGCTCTCCACCGATACCCGCGTGATCCGTGGAAAAATCGTGCCTGATGATAATATCCACGCCTACCGCGTGGCCGTCATGACAGGCTTGCGTCCCGGGGAGCTGCTGGGGCTGCGCGTGGGGGATGTAGAAGGATCCCGGCTGCATATCGGGCGGGCGATCAATCGTCAGAATGAGGAGACAACCGGGAAGAACGAAAACGCGATCCGAACGGTGATCCTACATCCGTTGGCCGCTGCCGAGATTCGGGCACAGCTGCAGCAGCGTACCATACAGAGCGGACCCCTCCGGGATGATGATCCCATCTTTCCGCTGCCAAATCAGCAGAGCCTATACAATTATTGGCGGTTCTATCAGCGCAGTAACGGTATCCCGCCCATAAGCCTGTATGAACTGCGGCACACCTTTGTCAGCATGATCGAGGACGCGGTGCCCCCGGCAGAGCTGCGCCGCATGGTAGGGCACAGCAAGAGCATGGACACGTTTGGCTGGTACAGCCACGCCGTCACTGGCAGGGATAAAGCCGCAGCATTGGCGGTTTATGACGTGCTGGCCGAGTATTCCCCAGCACCAGAAAAACCCACTTTGTAACCCACTTTTTATAGCTGGATAAAATCAGCAGTAGTTTTATAAGGCTACTAATAGCCCTATAAAGCCGCTAAAACGCAGGAAAAGCAACCCGGTAGCCCTATAAATATAATGTACTGGTTGTTCGAATCCACCCGCGCCCACCAAGAACTCCGGTATCCAATGGGTACCGGAGTTTCTGTTTTACCTGTCTTGAAAAAGGGGCTGCAAGGGTGGATTCGAACAGCTGCGGAGCCGACCGCCGCCTGCGGCGGAACCAGGGAG
>SKEI01000141.1_pt1 | contig 46786 bp, 48 predicted proteins | sample 4826701 | NCBI WGS metagenome assembly SKEI01 (sample SAMN11008813, study PRJNA524170) | human gut metagenome | biome: Human fecal sample; material: Feces; isolation source: fecal sample from pouch patient p2, p6, p7, p14 | host: Homo sapiens | place: Israel: Tel-Aviv | collected 2016-08-31 | reverse complement strand
ATATCGCGCACCGCGCGCTGCACAATGGTCGCAACGCTCTTAATCACCAGATCCCCAGCCTCATGGCCATAGCGATCATTGATGGTTTTAAAATGATCGATGTCGATCATCAGACAGCTCAGCGGAGTATGGGTATGGACCGCCAGCGCCATCTGCGAATGCAGCGCTTCGTCAAGATGATGGCGGTTACGCAGGCCGGTCAGGGAATCGAACAGCGCTTTTTCCAGCAGGGCGCTGCGCAAACGCTGATTGGCCTGCGCCAGGCCCAACGCTTCCGCCATCAGCTCGAGATAGGCCCGGGAAGGAGCGTCACTGGCGGTGACGTTCTGGAAAGTCAGCAGGCCAATGGCTTCGCCCTGGGCGATGAGCGGTACGCAGAGCGACTGGCCGGCGTGCGTCTCCGGCAGATGATAGCAGGTGATATCGGGCTCGCCCTGCACCGGCGGATGGCTGAGTCCCCGCCGTATCGCCCAGCAGTCGTCGGGAGAAAAGGGCGTCGTCTCACCGGCGGGCGACAGCCACTGCGCTACGCAGCGCATCTGCCAGGGGTCGGTATCCAGAACATACAGTTTACCGGGGATCGTCGGGGCGATATTCGGCGCAAACCGCTCCGCCACCTTAATCACATCCTCAATGGTTTCACAGCCCTGCAGCCGCTGAGTCATACGCGCCAGCAGCGCGCGGATCGCCCAGTCGGCGTCGCGCTGCTGCTCCAGCCGCTGACGGGCCAGGCCGTTCTCGCGAAAAATGCGGATCGCCTGAGCCATGTCACCAATCTCATCCACCTGGGTAAAGTGCGGCGTCTCTACCGCATAATCCTGGGAGGCGAGACGCTGGACCACGTCGCTCAGGCGAACCACCGGGTAGAGCACCCGGCGTTTGAGAATGAAGCCGAGGACGAACAAAAACATCAGGGCGGTCAGGCCGACCATGATTTCCGACAGCGTACGCCAGATCCGCGAGCGCTCGGTGGCCTGGTCGATAGCGACGGCGGCGCGATGCTCAAGCATCTGGCGGAAGCGATCGATCTGCGTCTGCATGCGCTCCAGTTCAGTCTCGTACGCGGTGCCGTACAGCACCGCGATGGCCGCTGGCGCATCGCCGCGAGCGACATGCGCCAGGGCCGCCTGCTGTTCATCCTGTAGCTCATCGGCGATCCGCAGGCCATCCTGGAGCAGCGCCAGCTCCTCGCGGCTGGCGCCGTTATCTTTCAGGCCGCCCAGCCGCTGCTCTATGCTCTTGTCGGTCTGCTGCAGCTGCTGATATTGCGTAAGCGTCTCCGGCGAAGGCTTTATCACGTACAGCCGGGCGAGGTCAGACAGCGCCCAGGCGTCGTTTTCCACCTCGTCGGAGAGGGTATCAAAGACCTGGCGCTGCTGTACCGCCTGGCGTTCGACGCGGTCGGCGCTGGAGGCCATGAGCATAGCGCTCCCGGAAGCCAGCGTCAGGCCAACGGTGATCCCGTAAGCCCAGTTAGTGATGGTGGCGATTCTCACCGTGAATTTCCTTGCATGCAGATGAAGCTGTTTTGATTATAGAACTCCGCCCCCGCCACGACGGCGGCCCGCTTCAGAGGCGGCGCTCGCTATGCAGAGGGGCAAGGGTCTGAAGAATGATGGCGTGTAGCGTTTCCGCATGGTGGCGCAAAACGAGGAAGACATCGCTATCCAGAGCGCCATTTATAACATCCGCTTCCATAATCTGTAAGGCTTCCTGCCAGGCCATCCCTTTACGATAAGGGCGATCTTCGGTCAGCGCGGTGAAAATATCGGCGATGGAGATAATCCGGTCGGCGAGGGTCAGGTGCTCCTTTTCGAGATGCAGAGGGTAGCCGCTGCCGTCCATTTTTTCATGATGATTCGAGGCCCAGTTAATGATGTCGCCGAGCTCGCTATAGTCGCTGAGAAGTTCGCCGGTCATGTAGCTGTGCTCCCGCACCTGACTCAGCTCCTCATCATCCAGCTCGCCCTCTTTTTCGAGAATGGAGAGTGGGATATAGACCTTGCCAATATCGTGTAGATAGCCGGCTATCTGTATTTGCTGGCAGGTGGGCTCCGGCAGCTGCATCCAGCGGGCAAGCTGGCGGGCGATTTCCCCCACCATGATGCTATGGGTGGCGGTAAAGCTGCTGTAGGTGTCGACGATTTTGGCAATCAGCAGGCAGACATCCTTCAGACCGTGAATATCCAGATAGCGCGTGTTGATGGGGCCAATAATCTCCAGCAGCCGCTGAATATGGCCGGGGTGAAGGTGCTGCCAGAAGTTCGCATTTTCAGCGACCTCGCACAGGATATCGCAGAGCGGCGGATCGATCTCCCGATGCAAAGCGACGAACTGTTCCACCACCGCCCGCGTGGGCCAGGCGGCAACGTGGCTATCGGCCGGCAGCAGCCGTTCAAAGGCATCAGCGAAATAGACAATGTGCTGTTCGCGGGAGCCCCGGTGGTTCGGGCTAAAATGGTGATCGCGAATAAAGGGAACGATGGGCTGGAAGGTCGCTAATCCCTCCAGCATCGCCACACCCTGGCGCTGATGCGGGTCGTGGATATTATCGATAGCATCCAGCGAATGAATGGTGCGTTTATCCCCCAGCACGCCGATATCGTGCAGCAGCGCGGCGCAAAAAATGGTCTGCTGCCGTTCGTCAGGCAGTTCCAGCCTTTGCGCCAGCGTCAGGGCGATTAAGGCCGTTCGTTGCATATGCCGGTGCAGTTCAGGGTTAATGATCTGGATGACTCTGGTGGTCAGCATCAGGGCCGACTTCAGGGCAATACGCATCTCTGTTCTCCGTTCGCGTGACCTGGCGGGCAAAAATGCTCTCGCCGGTGACGGAAGTGTCGATAATCTGATCGCAATGCGTGTTGTGTGTTGCTGAACAGGTAAATCCTCAGAATGTTTTGGTTCATAGCTCTGCCCGTTTCAGATCCAGTGGTGCACCAGAGTTGGGCGATATCGTCCTAAGAACCTTATTATTGTCTGATAGTTAACCATTTCCCCCCCAGAAAAGAAATGAATTCTGGCAAGCCCTTTGCATTAAGCAAGCGTAAGTTTGATTAATGTCTATGAAGGGAGTGACCTGTATGAATTTTAGAGCATTACTTGCCATTGCGTTATTGACGATGAGCAGCCTGGCGTTTAGCGAGACGCGTCTTCCGCATATTGTTATTTTAGCCACCGGCGGAACGATTGCTGGTTCGGCGGCCAGCAATACCCAAACAACCGGCTATAAAGCCGGGGCGCTTGGGGTGCAGACGCTGATTAACGCCGTGCCGGAAATGAGTAAAATCGCTCACGTCGAGGGCGAGCAGGTGGCCAATATTGGCAGTGAGAATATGACCAGCGATATTATTCTCCAGCTCTCGAAGCGGGTGAATGCGCTATTGGCTCGGGACGATGTCGATGGCGTGGTGATCACCCATGGCACGGACACGCTGGATGAAACCCCGTATTTCCTCAATCTGACGGTGAAAAGCAACAAGCCGGTGGTCTTTACCGCGGCGATGCGCCCGGCGACGGCGATCAGCGCCGACGGGCCGATGAACCTGCTGGAAGCGGTCACGGTCGCCGCCGATCCTGATGCCCGGGGACGCGGGGTAATGGTGGTGCTTAACGACCGCATCGGCGCGGCGCGCTTTGTCACCAAAACTAATGCCACTTCGCTGGATACCTTCCGGGCGCCCGAGGAGGGCTATCTTGGTGTCGTGGTGGGCGGAAAACCCCAGTTCGAGACGCGGGTGGATAAAATTCACACGCTGCGCTCGGTGTTCGATGTGCGTCAGCTGAAGGTTCTGCCGAAGGTGGTGATTATTTATGGTTACCAGGACGATCCGGAGTATATGTACGATGCGGCGATCGCCCATCATGCCGACGGTATTATCTACGCCGGAACCGGGGCGGGGTCGGTGTCGGTACGTAGCGCCGCCGGTATCAAAAAAGCGCAGCAGGCGGGCATCGTGGTGGTGCGAGCCTCCCGTACCGGCAGCGGCGTCGTACCGCCGGATGACAGCCAGCCCGGGCTGGTGGCCGACTCCCTCAACCCGGCAAAAGCGCGTATACTGCTGATGACCGCGCTGACGCAGACTAAAGATCCGCAGCTGATTCAGCAATATTTCCATACCTACTGATCCTCTGCGGCGAGGGCGTTTTTCACACCCTCGCCGTGCTTTCTTCTCAATGACCTGGCTTCCATGCAAATCGATGGCGGATGATTGCCCATCATTCACTCCACTTGTGTTTCCCACGAGGCGTAAAGAAATATTTTTTATTGTCCGGCGGGCACAGTATTTCAATGCACCGCGCTTATTTTAAAAGCAGGTTTAAATAAGTCTATTCTTAATTGTTGTCTTAAAGTCGTTTTAATCTTTTTTATGCTGACGGATTAAAAAAGATGCATTTCGCAGTGGGACGCGTTTAATACTCGCTTTGCCAGACTACGATGCATCCCAACGCGGTCAGGCCGCCGATCGCGCGGCTCAGCGGACGCCTGCCACCGGCGGCCAGGGCCGCACTGCGGCAGCTTTCGGTTGTTTTCGTTAGTAACGCTGATGATTAGCGTGAAAATGATATGCATGATGAATATATTAAGCGTGGTTCAAGATTTAAGTTTACATTTAGTAACATATGTGCCGCAATTATGTTTTTTTGTCAGCTTGCTGTTTTTTACTTGCCGGAGGGAATTTCAGCGGATTAGTATTGTCGAACTTGCTGTACGTACCGCCTAATGATGATAAATGGATTCTGTTTTCCTTAAGCGTTACCACATAATTAATGTTTACAGGAAAAATCATGGCCTGCGTATTTAATAAACAACTTTTACACCCGCGTAACTGGCTGACCTGGTTCGGGCTCGGCATCCTCTGGTTAATCGTGCAACTGCCTTATCCGCTGCTGCATTTTATCGGCACCAGCGCTGGTCGCCTTTCCCGTCGCTTTCTTAAACGCCGCGAACATATCGCCCGGCGTAATATCGAACTCTGCTTCCCGGACATGTCGCCAGCGGCGCGCGAGACGCTGATCGATCAAAACTTTATGTCGCTGGGAATGGGGCTTATCGAAACCGGCATGGCCTGGTTCTGGAGCGACGAGCGGGTCAAAAAATGGTTTGATGTCGAGGGGTTCGCCAACCTTAATCACGCGCTTAGCGGTGGGAAAGGGGTAATGGTCGTCGGCGTGCACTTTATGTCGCTGGAGCTGGGCGGCCGCGCGATGGGGCTGTGTCGGCCAATGATGGCCACCTACCGGCCGCACAACAGCCCGCTGATGGAGTGGGTGCAAACCCGCGGTCGCCTGCGTTCGAACAAAGCGATGATCGATCGCAACAATCTGACCGGTCTGGTGCATGCCTTGAAATCCGGTGAAGCGGTGTGGTTCGCGCCCGATCAGGATTACGGTCCCAAGGGCAGCGTCTTTGCACCTTTTTTCTCCGTCCCGCAGGCGGCGACCACCAACGGCACCTATGTCCTGTCCCGCTTATCGGGCGCGAAAATGTTGAGCATCAGCATGGTACGTAAGCTGGATCGCCGGGGCTATAGCCTGCATATCAGCGAGGTGATGAATGACTATCCGGGTGAGGATAAGCAGATCGCCGCCGGCTATATCAACAAGGTTATTGAGCGCGAGATCCTGCGCGCTCCCGAGCAGTATCTGTGGGTACACCGTCGTTTTAAAACCCGCCCGCTGGGCGAACCTTCCGTCTATTAACCTTCCCGCACAGGCTGCGCTTTCAAAATCCCGACAGTTGGGGTAACGTGAGCCGGATCATGTTTTAGTCGTGCGCGAAGGAGTGCAGAGTGTTCGCTGAGTTTGGTGTTCTGAATTATTTAACCTATCTGGTCGGGGCGGTGTTTATCATCCTCGTTCCTGGCCCTAATACGTTTTTCGTGCTGAAAACGGGTATTGCCCACGGGGTGAAGAAAGGCTATCTGGCGGCGGCGGGCGTCTTTATTGGCGACGCAGTGCTGATGTTTCTGGCCTTCGCCGGGGTGGCGACGCTGATTAAAACCACGCCGGTGTTGTTTAACGTCGTGCGCTACCTCGGGGCAATTTACCTGCTGTGGCTCGGGGGCAAAATGCTCTATGCGGTGCTGACCCAGCGCGACGGCCAGTCCGACGCCAGCGCGGAGCCGGCGAGCGCGATCCTCAAGCGCTCCCTGACCCTGAGCCTGACCAATCCGAAAGCGATTCTGTTCTATGTGTCGTTTTTCGTGCAGTTTATCGATGTCAACGCCAAAACCCCCGGCGTGGCGTTCTTTATCCTGGCGCTGACCCTCGAGGTGATTAGCTTCTGCTATATGAGCTTTTTGATCCTCTCCGGCTCGTTTGTCACCCGCTACGTCAAAACCCGCAAGAAGCTGGCTAAACTTGGCAACAGCCTGATTGGTCTGGTTTTCGTCGGGTTCGCCGCGCGCCTGGCTACCCTGCAGTCCTGATCCCCACGGGCCGGTTACCCGCTGACCGGCCCGCCGTCTCTTATTCTGCCCTGTAACAAAAACCCTTCATTTTTTATTGCATTGGTGTTACATATACAGCCGTTTATCGCACAGCAAAAAGGAAGCCCCGATGATTCTGCAAAAACTCCTCAGCAATAAAAACTGCAAAAAATACTGTCTGTCGCTCGCGGTGGTGTTTGCTATCGCGCTGGCGGTAGTGGGGCGGGCGACCTTCGGGGGCGTGGTGAGCGAGTACAATATGCCGTACTCAGAGTGGACGACGTCCATGTTCTTCCTGCAGGGGGCGATGGTGACGGTTTACAGCATTGTCTTTACCGCGCTCTTCGCTATCCCCCTCGGCTTTATTTTCCTCGGCGCCGATCGTCAGGATTAAGCGTCAACGGGCGAACCGCGGTTCGCCCTGTCTTATCGGCTTATCAACAGCGTGAAGCATTAGTCGTCGTCATGATAGTGATGATGGTGGTGGTGGCGATGGGGATGATATCCATCGTCAATAATGCATCCCGATAACAGCGTGCACAGCGCAATAATCAACGGTAACACGATCGGTTTTTTCATCCTTACTTCTCCCGCTATTCTTATTCCCCGGGGCCGAGAATGCCGCGGCGGATAACGTGAGTGTAAAGGGTTAACTTATTGATGGGATAGGATAAATCCGCAATATCGCCGCGGCGATCACCACCAGCCAAACTGGGTGCCGGCCACCGCCACGATGGCGACGACCAGCATGATAATGGTGCTTTTTTTCATTATGCCCCACCCGGCGCCGCATAGCCGCCGACAAAAAACCAGCCGAGAAAGACGACGGCGATGATAAAGATCGCCACCGGGAAAAGAATACCCAATTTCATGATTGTGTCCCTGTACCCACGAATGATGCCCTGCATGATACTGGATATCGCGGTACTTTAGTCAATATGAATGAAATTCTCCTGGCGGCGGGACTTCTTATCCTGGTACATCGCCTCATCGGCAGCGCGTAAGGCCGCTTCAACATCGATACTCTGCGGATCGCAGGTGACCACCCCGAAGCTAGCGCCCTCATAGTCGATACGCTGTTCGCCGAGGAAGTAGACGCCGCACAGAGCCTGACGCAGAGACGTGACATACGCCTGCTGTGCGGCAGGCTGCTGGGCGCTACCGACGATCAAAAACTCATCGCCGCCAAGGCGGCCAACGATATCTTCCCGGCGCGCGACAGCGGTGAGTCGTTTGCCGACCTGCACCAGAAAGCTGTCGCCGCACGGATGGCCGAACCGATCGTTAATGGCTTTGAAACCATCGAGATCGATAAAAATAAGCGAGACCTGCTGCTGCTGGGCGCGGGCGGAGGCAAAGCGTAACGCCAGCTGCTTAAACAGCGCGCGGCGATTGGGAAGCTGGGTGAGCTCATCGGTAGACGAGTGCAGCTCCAGCGCGACGTTTGCCGCCTGCAGCTGTTGCACCAGGGTGTCTTTTTCCACGTAGTGGGAAATGAGCTTCGCAAACAGGCCCATGACCTGTTCGCCTTCGAGGTTATAAGGCTGTTGTTGCCGGCTGGTGGCGCAGAGGGTGCCGAACAGAGAGCCGTCGGCCAGGCGGACGGGAATGCTTAAAAAAGTAGCGATTCCCAGCTCCTGGGCGGCGATGCAGGAGTGCCAGCGGTTGGCAACGTCATTGCTAAACGTACACTGATCCTCAAGGGCGCGTTTGCACAGGGATTCATCCCAGGGGACGGAAAATCCTTCCGGGATCTGCATTTCGCTGCTGTTGTGGGCGAACATGATCTGCTGCCGCTGGGCGTTGGTATCAATGCGGGTGAGGTAGGTGGACTCCATTCGCGTTACCGCCTCCAGCATCTCCAGCAGCTGGCGCACCAGGGTTTCCAGGGACTGTTCCGCAGCGAGGGTTTGCGACACCCGGGCAAGAATAAAATCTGACATGAATAATACAGCTCCAGCACGCCAAACGTCACCCCAGCATATTGGGCTGCAAACGGACATCAGCGTCAAATAAACAGTGATATTTTTAAATTTATCACATCTGTCTGGGGAATACTTGTCCACGCGGTGGGAAAAAAAGCCCCGTCGGGTGCGTTGGAGACACCCGGAACAAGGGGCTTTCAACGGTACAATGCGGAGTTGCGCGGCACGCAAGCCCATTGAAAGCCATAACTAATTACCCATCTGTGGACATTATGTGGACGTTTCACACATCAGCGCTACCTCTCAGCGGGTTAAGCGAGATCGCGTCCTGAAGATATTCCGGTGCAAAGTGAGCGTAGGCCATAGTTTGCTCAATTCGCGCATGTCCTAAGATCCTCTGTAATGTAATTATGCTCCCCCCATTAATCATAACATGCGTCGCGAAACTGTGGCGTAGTGCATGCGTCGCCTGGCCGGTCGGAAGATCAGGTTTTACCTCCCTGAGTATCTGCCTGAAGTCAGAATAAGACGCCTTACCAAATAACAACCCTCGCTTACCATCCGCTATGAGTTTTGCCACTTCCGCTGAAACTGGAACAGTCCGCTGCTTGTTACTCTTGGTTTTAACGAACGTCACACGGTTCTGTATGATGTGTTCCGCCTTGAGTCGAGCCGCTTCGCCCCAGCGAGCACCAGTACTTAAACACAGAACAGCTATCTTCTTGTTGTCGCCATCCAGTTTAAAGAGCAAGTGCTTGATTTCGTCCTCTGTCAGATAGCCAGTTTCTGGGACTTCTTCTTTCAACTTCTTCCGCCCTCTGATCGGATGTTCACCCGAAAACAACTCGGCCTCGATAAGCGCTGTGAACATACCACTGATACTGTTGAGATCGCGGTTAATGGTGGAAGCTTTAATACCCTGGCTTCTTCTTGCCGCGTAATACTGACTAATCAGCGCTTTCGTAATCTGAAAAGCACAAGGATCGTCTGTAATCCTGCAAAACACGTCTAACTTGTTGCGGTTTATCCGACCGTGCTCCTCATGCTTGCCTTTCAAATTCCACCAAAGCTGTATCAGTTCAGACAGATGCCGCTTATCCGTCGGTTTTGATAACCATTCTTTGGTGTGATGGTTGAACTGGGTATGCTTCTCGAAAGCTACCGCTTCACTTTTCTTATCAAACTTCCTGCGGATACGTTTTCCATTGCGACCAGCAGGCCTGATGTCCACTTCATATCGACCATCATCGAGTTTCTTAATAGTCATAAGAAAACCCTCCGATGGGTGCGTTTGCCTTTAGGCCTCAACGCGTTGCAATTATGTGATGAATACTTTTCGACCAATAATAGACATTTGAAATGTATGTAGGACTGGTTAATTGTTAACCAGTCTTTTGGTCTGAGTGCTGCGAGGTTGTTAAGTCTTGCCCAAAGTGTGCGAGTGCCGGTGCGATTTGACCGGCTTCAGGCGAAACCTGATCGGTCATAAACCACAGTGTGTATTTAGTAAATTGAGGTATTTGCAGAATCTTCATCATTACGTCGGTTGGTGGGGTTGAGCGTCCGCTTTCGTAATAACTTAAAGTCCCATAAGGAATTCCTGTTAGATCAGCGAGTTGCTGTCTACTTAGATACTCAGACTTTCTTATTAAGACGATTTTCTCGTTTAACGCGTTTGACATAGTGTTTAGATCTCAATAGTATGGTGTTTAGATGTAAATAGTTAAGTGTTTAGTATTGAACACTAAAGCCAACTATAAGCCATTAAGAGCAATCCATGAACCGAATAACGAGGAAATGTTAATGGTAAAGCAAATCACAAGCACGACCGATGCGGTTCCTTATCAGGAATTTGCCAGACTCATCGGGAAAACGCCGGCTGCGGTAAGAGGAATGATCGAGAAAGGGAAGCTTCCTGTAATCGAGATGACCGATCCCCAGTCTACTTCTGGCCGTGCCGGCGAATACTGGGTTTACCTTCCAGCCTGGAACAACGGCATGAAACTGGCCTACGAAAGTCGTCCAAAGGAGATCAGGGAAGGGTGGTTGATGTGGCTTGGTCTCGGTGAGTCAGGTCGATAGCCGGTTTCAGGGGAGGAAACATGAAGAACGGTAGCCGCGGATCAGTATCACAGCTCAATAGCAAAACCAGCCTCTACTGTGGTTTTACTATTCTGAAACTCCCACGCAAAAAACCGTACAACCGCCAGCGCTATCAAATTACGCACACAGGCCATTATTACGGCATTGACTTTGCTTTATCAGAAGCATGCCGAACGATTGACAGAATCATGAGTAAAAAGCGGTTTATTGCTTTTTAATCTCTGGGGGCGAAAATGAAACTCGAATATGCAGACAAAATTAACTCGCTTTTACAATGCTTCCATTTCAATAAAGAGTTTCTGGAATGGAATCATGATTACTCTCTCCAGCTTTTACGTCATGGCGTATCCCACCTTTATCATTTCGCAATGCTTCAAGGCGAGAATGATGAATGCACCCTTGAAGAACTCCGCAACATCATTATTTCCATCACCGATGGTGAGATCCCTAAACCATATGACCTGCTATCTCTTGGCGCTGAGCAACTGAAGAAGGCTATGAAGTTTGTTCAGCCGCAGGAGGTAACCGTAGAGGTTACACCGGAGATCCTGGAACACCTGAAACTGGGAGCTAGAGCCTCCTGGCGGCTGGAGCCCCCTCGCTTTAACTGATCATCGGAGTACGCCATGGTCACCGAAGAAAAAACATCTTGGGAACAGGAAATGCTGATACGCGAGGCGATAGAAAATGCTGAGCAGGGTTTCACTGTCCACCTGAGAAATGGTGCGCGTATTACAGTCAGCTCTAACAGCCCATCAATTGATATAATTATTTACGGTCTGGAGAAAGCAATTCGCGGTAATCACGATCGCGCGCGAATGACCTTTATTGATTTCATGTATTACTGGCATGAAAGGATATTTAAGCAGATTAAAAGAAAGCCGCGCCCTAACCACTAATTAACCAGCATTAAAAACAACGGCATTCATTTTGCCGGGGATTCGTTTTGCCTTTTTCAGGAGGTTGCATGTCGGTTACGTCAATAAAGCCGGAAAGCGGAATAAGCGATCCAGAGTTTATGGGAATCAGCACCAATGCGCGCAAAGGCGAGCGCGCCCACTTACTCGGATTGCTGCGCATCCGTATGGGCCTGCTGAAAGAGCAAGGCCTTACCCCCGAAGAGATTTATTCAGCACTTGAGCAGTGGATAGCCAACCACGAAACAATCACCAGCGAGGGCAGTAGACTATGAATCACGTAATGATCGATTTGATTAACGTTAGTAAGACACCGTCATCACCTCTGTGTGCCATTGAAGCTGTGTTTTTTGAACCCTCAACAGGGCAGATCGGAAAGGTTTTTTATTCTTCGATAGACATTCGTAAATCTGAAAGCTTGAAGGGCCGTATCAGCATTAGTGCGGCATTCGACTGGATGAAAAAAGACTCTCACTGGCGCGCCGAAGTGATGAGCGCAACCGAAGCTGAAGAAGATGCACTTTGCAGCCTTGCTGCTTTCATCGCCGACAACACCTGTCCCCGGAACGCGGCGTTATTCGTATGGTTCAAAGATGCCCCGGAAAAACTGGTTTCACTTCGTTATGCCGTGGATCGCTTAGAGGTGTCAGGCATTTTCCCTGAAGGCACAAAATACCGCTGCATTCGTTCACTTCTCGACCTTGCTGCTGCCACAGACTATGCGCCTCATGCGAGAAGCACCCTGGCACGTTACACGCTCACTGACGCGCGATATCAAGCGGAGCAAGTCTGCGAAATCTGGCAGCGCTTGACCTCTCCACACATTGGATCGCTATGAGGGCCGCCATGCATTCGCATCTGTCTGTTGTTTGTAACGCGCCGTTGCCGGTTTGTAAGAGGGCGCTTGCCGCCCTGAATTGCTTTGCTCGTGGACAGCGTAACTACACCCGCGTCAAGCCACACGCCTATCTCGTGATCCGCATTGGCCTCCGTTGGCGTTTGCTCAGCAAAAACGGTGGAAAGCAGTGGCGACTAATGACCCATGAAACCTATAACCAGGAATGCCGCAAATGATTAAGTCACCTCTTAAGTGGGCTGGCGGTAAAACCCGCGTGTTGCCGGAGCTGCTGAAGCACTTACCTAAAGCCGATTGCTTGATTGAGCCCTTTGTAGGCAGTGGCACAGTCTTTATGAATACGGAATACCGCCGCTATGTGCTTTGTGACAGCAATCGCGCATTGATCAATTTCTTCCTCGCGCTCAGGGAAGACCCAGAAAGATTGATACTGATCGCCAGGAACGTATTCAGAAATGGCAATAACGAAGATAGCTATTACGAAGAGCGCAAGTTGTTCAACCACCTGTCGTGGGATGACGAGTGTGCAGATGATTACGTTGTACGGTGGGCGGCCTCATTTTTATACCTGAACCGCCACTGCTTTAACGGGCTTTATCGCACCAACAGGGATGGCGGTTTCAATGTCCCCTTTGGCAGCTATAAGGAACCTTATTTTCCAGAAGCAGAAATGCGCCTATTTGCCGAAAAGGCACGGGATACTCACGCGCTCTTTCTTTGTAATGATTTTCGTACTTCCATTCCGTACGTTGCAAGGAACCGCCTGGACTCCGTGATTTACTGCGATCCGCCGTACATCCCGACTAGCAAAACAGCCAATTTTACCGCTTACGGCAAGCCATTTACCCTGGACGATCACCGCGCTTTGGTTAAGGCGCTACTGGACGTTAATCGCCAGCATGGCTCGCGCTCGGTTATCTCCAGCAGCGACACACCAGAAACCCGCCAGATCTACTCCGCTTTCAATCTCCACGCCTTCAAAGTTCGCCGTTCCGTTAGTGCCAAAAGCCGCGATATGGCCGGTGAAGTGATTGGCGTACTTCGCGTGTGTGGTGGTTGCGGTCGTTCTGGAGGTGGAGGTTGCCCGGACTGTGGGGCGGTGATGGGCGATGCGGCATATGCCGAAATGTTTGGCGCGCCGGCTTGTTGTGGCGTTGACCTGGCAAAATAAGATAACGACGGTGAGCTATGCCTGATTCCACAGTCCTGGCATGGAGCTGGAATGCCCCACGGCGGGCTATTAATCCAAGCGACGCCGAAGAGCCTGCAATTGAGTATCTCACCCCAAAAGGCGAGCGTAAGGCACTTGCCTATAGCGATCTTGTTGATGTTGTTTATCGGGTACCGTTGCGCCCTCGTGATGGGGAGGCGCGCAGGGCATTTGATCGTGCAAGACTGGCGCGTCATCTGCGGCGCCGCGTCCAGGCTCTCCCTGCGTTTATCCGCAAGCGCTTTTCAATGCACCTTGAAACTCTGGACCGTAGGGACCGGAAAGAGGCTGTACGCTGGCTATTCAACACGTTTGAGCGCCATGTATTGCGTCGTGTTGATGCGGTAAACGCACAATATCTGCCGCAAAGTAATCTGCCTGTAATTCTCTTTCCGCTACGTGATGATTTTCATCTGCTGCCATGGGCAGATAAAAAGCGCCTGAAACGACTGGCCTATAGGCTCGCCAATCTGATGAAAAGCGAGTTTATGCGCGAGTTTGATTTTCGGTACGAGAAAACGGCAGATGTGGAGTTTTCCACGATCTACGCTTACGGCGCTATTGCCAGTAAAGCGTCCTCACTCAATATTGCGATCCCTGGCTGGAAACAGTATTGCGATGAAGCACTGACAGCAGAAGATGCATTGCGTGTTATTGCCAGACTTCAAACGGAAAAGTGGTGGTTAGGTAAGCTCCGCAAAATCCATGACCGCTGGCGCGAGCACCTCCTGATCGCCACTAGCTACGTCAGCAAAGTGGCATCACCCTATTGCTCTGAGCCTTGCCTCAGGGAGTGGATAGCTCAAAAAAAAGCCAACTTTGAATACCTTCAGGCGATGGAGCTGGAAGACCAGGACACTGGCGAGCATACCTCCTTGCTCGATAAGGTCATGGGCAGCGTTTCCAACCCGAAGATCGCCCGTCATGAATTGATGGTGCGCATGCGGGGTTTTGAGGATATGGCTAACGAGATGGGACTGGTTGGCATGTTCTACACGTTGACCGCACCGTCACGTTATCACGCCACACATGTGCATTCCGGCAAGCGCAACGATAAATACTGCAATGCCAGCCCACGCAAAACTCAAAAGTACCTTTGCAACGTCTGGTCACGTGTACGCGCCAAATGGGGAAGGGAAGGCATCCGCACATTTGGTTTCCGTGTAGCCGAACCACATCACGACGGAACGCCGCACTGGCACCTGCTGTTATTTCTCCTCCCGGAAGAGGTGGAACTTGCCACTGAAATTTTTCATGAGTACGCCCTCCAGGTGGATGGAAGCGAACCCGGCGCGGCTCAGTATCGTTTTACTGCCAAACCAATTGATGAAGAGTTTGGATCGGCAACGGGATACATCGCAAAGTACATCTCAAAAAATATCGACGGTTATGGAATGGATGGCGAGTTTGATCACGAGTCAGGCAAACCCGTTAAAGAGATGGCAAAGCGCGTGCGGGCGTGGGCTTCACGCTGGAGTATTCGCCAGTTTCAACAGATTGGCGGCGCGCCTGTATCCACATGGCGCGAGCTAAGGCGCCTAGGAAGTCGTGAGCTTGTCTTACACCCGGAACTTGAAGCTGCCCGTGCTGCTGCTGATGCGCCCGACTGGCCGGGATACGTCAACGCCCAGGGCGGCCCGTTTGTAACTCGCGATTGTTTGCGTGTTCGTCTCAATTACGAATACACCGAAAACGGCAATGATTATGGTGACACAGTCGCCAAAATCAGCGGCGTCTATTGTGCGTTTACGGTCAGTGAATCGGTCATTTATACCCGCACCAACGATTACAAAATCGTACCGAAGCATAAGCCATCGTCGGTCGAGAATTTGACCTTAGAAGGCCGCGACGCGGCCCCTTGGAGTTCTGTCAATAACTGTACGGGACGCTCGGTTTCGACTGAAAAACCACCTTCAGAAAAGGCGGTTTTAGATGATAATACCGCGCCCGACGACAGTTCAGTGACAGTACTTCCGCTGAATATCGATGTTTTGAGGCGATATTCACGCCAGCAAAGGCAGTAGATCACCCGCAAGCTCAGAAAATCCGCCCGCGAAAGTTCGGATCAAGCCTTCATGCGTACCGCGCGTGGTCTACACACGTCGATTGATGACTAAACCGCGCTGGCATGGGGGCCAAAAGTCACCGCTGCGAAAGATATTGGCCTGACGCCGGAAGAGGCAGAGCAGCGTAGGCGCGAGCAGTTACGGATCGAGGCGGAACGGCGCGCGGACAGTTACGCCGCAGCGGCTTCGGAATTCAAAAAAAGTCAGAGGCAGCATTGCTTCAACAGAACGGCACGGCAGCGAACGGTCAAGGGCGAAATTCACCGCTGCAAGGCATTAGCGGGATCTCGCAAGAACTGCCTGACCACGCGATCGCCGAACTGAATAAACGTAATATTGTTATCAGTGACGGGGAGTTAATAGTGGAGCGCCGGTTGTTTAAACACGCCAACCACGCTCCGGCATCATTGACCAGACAAAGTGAGCTGCTTGATCGCTGCCAAAGGGCTATCATGAAGAAATTATGACCACGTTTACTGTAGAAATTCACAAAGAAATCGTCACTAGACTTAAAAAGAGCGTCCAGACGGAGATAACACTAGACCTGCCATCTGTACTGGGGCCTGGCGATAAGTTGTGGGTTAAAAGATACGAGGCACAAATATAGTCGAAATAGAAAGTGCATGATCACGGATTTGTGCCGAGTTTCACATGTGTGCCGACTGCGCGGCTGTTGTTGTTATTTGATATTACAACTAATCATGGCCACGATGTTTCCTGCGAAAAGGAAACTCTCCACGAGCGGCGCCAGCATGCGCCATTGCCGCAGCTCATTAGTAGCATCCGTTCGGAGCCGAACCAGAAAATGCAGACGCAGGTCCTTGAGCGGATCCTCCGCAAATCAATGATTAAGATAAGCACAATAACCTCTTAGAATGCTAGTTCATGTTTGCTTAGGTAATTACCTGCACTGGGATAAGCATAATCTTACAGGCACTTAAGTGCCAAAAGTGGAAACACTGACATAACTATAAACTTATCAACTTAGAGCAAGCCAGACAGTTAGTGATGGGAGTTAGTTGTCAAAAATTGTCGCTTACTACAATCACCATCGCAGATTCTTAGTGCATACTCTCTAAGTTATAGTTGCTGTCAAATGACACTTTCAATAAAGAGTGAAAATTTTTGAATGCTTATCTCAAATCACTTCGTGACAGATGAATCGAGTGAGGTTTTTATGCAATCTAAAATAACTAATTGAATTTTATATATTATTTGATCGTGGTAAAGAGGGCTACTTTTATAGTAGTGCTTGAACCCGGTAAAAACACCCTTGTGAAACTGTGGAATAGATTGTATGTTATTTGTGTGAATTGAATCTTTTAAAGTAGATTCAGACTATATTCAACTGAATTCATTTTATATGGAGATAGTTATGGATACTCTGTTAAGTAGCCTTAAACTTGCAAGTTCAGCTAGCGATTTAATAAGTGATGAAACGTATGGGCGTCTCAAAAGATTAATTTCAACAGGTAACGCTCTAGTGTTCGTAGGTGCAGGATTTTCAAAGGATTCAATAAACATAATTGGAAGTACCCCACCTTTAGCGAAAGATCTTGCTTTGCAAATTTCTGATAAGTCAGCAAACTATTTAAAAGAAATCGGTGCCGATTCTAACTATATAGAAGAAATTAAGCAGTGTGATGATTTAATGGTGGCTTCAGATTTCTTTCTTAATAATATTCCTCAGAAAGATGAACTTCTAAAATTACTTAAAGATAATTATACAGTTAAAGATGTAACTCAACAACAAGTAGATATCTTTAGTATGAAATGGCGAAGGATATACACTACAAACTATGACAATGCTATTGAACTTTCTTTGATTAAATCAGGAAAATCAGTTACTCCTCTTACGCTCGAAGATGTGCCAAATCAGTATAAGTCTGCTGAAGATATCTGCCTCCATATTAATGGTAGAATTGAGCGTTCAAAAGAAAGCGATCTGGACTCCGCAATAAAACTGACAACATCATCATATCTTTCTCCCGATCAGTTTCTAACATCTAGTTGGTATAGACAGTTTAAAACCGATATAGACAATGCGAGTGCTATAGTTTTTCTTGGGTATTCTATGTATGACATTGACATTCAAAAGATGTTTTTCAATGATCCCTCAATTAAAAATAAAACTTTTTTTATTACTAGGGAAGGTACTACCAAATTCCAAAATTATAAGTTAGCCATGTTTGGTGAAGTAATAAATATTGGTGTCAACGCATTTTCTCTTATTGCAGCCAGTTGCATTGAAGAATCACATCAAGATAAAGATGTTGGTTTGATAGATTCTTTAGAGCTTTACACTCCTGAAGAGGAATATGAGGAAATAAGAGATAATGATGTCGCCAATTTTATGATTTTTGGGAAGGTAAGTGATCGTTATATAGATGAAGTTACTCTCAATGATAATATGCAAGATAAGATAATCTTACGTGAAGAAATCAGCAAGATTATTGAGCACATAGAAACAGCAAGTGATATTTTAATTGCCAGCGATTTAGGTAATGGAAAAAGTATCATGACACGAATATTGATGTCGAAATTATCAAGGAAAGGATACCTTTGTTTTTATTATTTGTTTAATGAATTTAGCTTCAGCAAGGACATTGAATGCCTATCCAGATTGGGACAGAAAATAGTAATCTTCATAGATGATTATAGTAACTGTATTGATGATACTCGTTATGCTATAGAAAACCGTAAGGACAATATACAACTTGTACTTACCACTCGACACTTTGGCTATGAAAACACTAAACAACATTTACTAGCGATGGATATGAGTAGTTTTAAAACCCATAACATCGATTATTTATCAGATTCCGAAGTGGATAATTTCGTCCATATAGTTGATCACCTAGGTGGATGGGGTGAAAAAGCAGGATTATCTAGGCGTGAGAAATTATCAGAGCTCGATGAAAATGCCAAAAGTCAACTTTCGTTCTTACTATTATCTATCCTTAAATCCGAAGCTATACAATCTAGAATTCGAGAAATATCTAGTTTTGCTTTGAATAATAAAGAATTTAAAGAAACAGTTTTTGCTATCTTATTATTAGATGTTATTGGTCTCCCTTTGGTAAGATCTTTAATTTCAGATGTGGCTGTCAATGAAAAAATTTACAGCTCAGAGTTTATTGAGAATGAAGGTGTGAAAAACTTATTTATTATAAGTAATGGCATGGTTAAGACTAAATCTAGTACGTTGTCAAGATTTCTGATAGCAAATGTATTTGAACATAAATATGTTGTCAATCAGATACTTAAGATTATTGAGCATTTGTATGTTATTAATAAAGATGCAAAAGATAATAGATTGCATACTTTGATTACTTCTTTGTTGAGGTTTTCTATTATTGAAAAACTACTTCCGCAAAGGCGTGTGGAAATAAATTACTTTTATGAGAGAGTTAAGCATATTATACCTATACTAATAAACGACCCACATTTCTGGGTGCAATATGCAATGTCCATGATACCATTTAAAGATTATCCAAGTGCTGACAGATATTTAGCAACTGCATATTCTTTGGCTGCAAGAAAAGATAACTACCATACAAAGAATATTGATACACAACGTGCAAGATTACATCTTTTGGTCTCTCTTACAAAATCTGGGAATGAAGCATTCCTTGAGTTTGAGGCTGGTGACAACCTTATCCGAATTATACCCAATGATATTTATAAGTACCGCCAGGTGAATAGATATCGTGAAGTGTATGAGAAGGTTTACCCAACATTTAATGCTAGACAAAAGGTATTTTACGAGCACGCTGTAAAGCGTATTATAAAAGAATCAGAAAGTCCTGATCTGGTTGAGGATTTAACTTATAAAATTGGTGTTCATTGGCTCGATAAGTTGCGTGAAAATTTAAAAATGATCGTGGAAAACATACAGGAAAACAGACCTAAAGGTAAAAAATAATTTTCAATCAGAGCCTGTTTGTTACAGGCTCTAAAACTTCAGTAAGTATAATAAGCATCTAATCTTAAGACGATGTGTTAACTATAAAGAACAAAATCACTTGGGATATTTTAGGTTTGTCATTTGCAGTTATCAAATAAAAAGAATGTAAATCATATTTTTTCATTGTTTGTTATGTTCCTGTTATCGCTAAGCATCGGAAGTAGCAACTATAAACTTCCCCACTTTAATAGATATATACATTTCCGCTTGTCGCTTGGAGTGAGCATTAAATATAGTGATAGGCAAATGAAACATGATCAGCTTTGTAATACGCTTCCTACACAATAATGGTCATATAGAGCGCGATGCGTAATAGCGCACAAATTCGCACAATTTTTTTGTTGTATTGAATCTATTTCTACCTCACGAATGGCGCGATTTGATGGCGATCTTGTGCATGCACGATAAAAGGAAGGATTGCTGCACGCAGGTGACGGGGGGCAAGCCCCCGCAAACGGGTCAGGGCAGGGAAGGCGGCAGAATACGCAATTTCACGGTTTCTGCGTCACGGTGAGCGGTCGTTTTGGTTGGCGGCATGCCCCTTGTGCAGGGAAAAAGCAGCGACGCGCAGAGGGGCGCTGATGCGGGATTTTTTCAGCAGAAAAGATGAGGCCAGCGAAAACGCTGGCCTGTTATAAATGGTTGATGTTGTTTAAAGAAACTGAATTGTCTGGCGGTTATTTCTCAGCGGTAAGCAACGCGTAAGGGTTAAAGCGGATCACTTCTTCTCCGATCCACTCATTGACCACCTTCAGCGCCTCCATTACGGGCGTCAGCTCGTTGATAGCGTAGACCCGTGCGGCTTTCTCGATATCCCCAAATGAGCCGTTTCCCTCTGGCATGGCGCCCATCAGCTGCGGTGGGATACGGTGCGCTGCGAGTATGTCGTCACGTGTGGCGTTCTTAATGTTGATAAACTCATCTTTCGCAGTGATCTGCTGGAAGGGGAGGATTTGCACGCCGTCTTTGCCGCCGCCTGGCGCATGCAGCAGCAGGTTTTTAAATGCGCCTTTACCACGCGCGCCGGTCAACGTCTCTTTGACTGCCTTCATGCTTTTATCGTCAACCTGTCCGGCGCCAATATAAACAATGCATCCAGCATGCGATCCGTTGTCGTAGTAAAGCTTACGGAACATGTCAGCGGAGTGGGCCAGGCTGGCGGCCAGCAGTGCTGCCATATATTCGGGCATGCCGTAGACCTCCTGATTAATGTCAGGATTTAGAACGTGACACACTGAACCCGGTTTAAACGAGTGTTCCTCTTTCCAGCGCCGGATGAACCAGTATTGATCGAGATCTGTGCTCCCACGCCGGGTGTACTTCGCAAGAGAGTGTTTGAAGGGAAGCGGGCCGCCCAGGCGATTACGCGGCAATTCGAGATAGGCATTGCCAAACGTGAACCAGTCCAGCGCAAACGCGGAAAAGGTCTGGCGATTGAGCAGTTTGTGCGGGATAAAACAGCCGGTGAGCACATTACGTTTGAAATACAACGCCGACTCATGCCAGGCGCTCTGACGCGGAGCTTTAGCCAGTCCGTAAAAGTCTACTGGCGTCTCATAGTATCGCCCGTTGTCCATGCAATAGAGATTGTCCAGCAAATCGGCCATATCCCGCACGGGATAAGGGCCGTCAAAGCTGAACGCTGTCAACGCGGGATCGGCCTTCAGTGACTCCACAATGTCAGGGCCGGCGGTGCTGGCTATCGGCTTTTTACCGTATTTCTTTTTCAAAGTTACCATCCCATTGCGAAACCACCGCCGCCACTTTCCTGGCCCAACGGTTCATTAATAATCGAAAGCATGGTTGCCCACGCCATATCACCATGGCTTACGCCGCGCGATCGGTCCGTTTCGTAAGTGATGAAACCGCCGGGCGTAACAACTTTGCGTACAGCGTTGAAGGCTCTGACCAGACCCTGCTCGCTGCGGTCATATTCCCAGCGGCCGGCGCGTATGACCTGCAACATTTTGAGGACAAGGGCGCGCTTGGAAGAGAGGCTCATCTGGTAGCAAATAGCCGCCGGGAACCAGTTTTTAACAATCTGCCAGACCGCCTCCCCGACGCCTTGACCGTCAATGGCGATGTGAGTGACGTTGTAGCGCTCGGCAGCCTCTTTGATGACCGCCGCCTGCTGTTCAAACTCAAGCCCTCGCAGTTGCTTCAATTCAACCGTGCGAAACCGGCCGCCGGCCACAAGGGGAGGGACCGTCACGGACAGAGCACCGGCATCACCATTGCCGCTGCCGCCGTTGGCGTCGTAGCCCAGCCACACCTCACGTTGCCCCATAGGGCGACTGGCGAACGGTTTCCAGTCGGGCCAGTCGTCATACCCGTCAGCGCCGCACGCCAGTAACTGGCTAAGATTGAACGCGCTTTCGCCGTCTTTGACGAACTCGCACATGTACAGGTTTTCAAATTCATCAGGGCTGTTTTCGTCCCGGATTTCATCAATGTCGGTATAGTCCCAGCCGTTATTGATAGCGTCCTGAATAGTGACGATCTGCCGCCACGTTTTATCCGGGTAAAGCACGCCGCTATGGGTTTTCTTCCATGAAACGTCAAAGTCAACGCGCTGCGCTTTAGGCCGTTTCGCATTCCATCGATCGCCGGTCCAGAACTGATAGGCTTCATGGCTTTCGCTGGATGGCGTGGAGAAGTACGTGCGTGTTAAGCCTTTGAGCGTTGCCATGGCGCCGGCAACTTTGCGCAGGTTGATAAAGTTTCCTGTCCAGAAAAACTCATCAAATCGCAGGTGGCCGGTGTACGACTGCGCCGTCGCCGCCGACGTCCCGAGAAAATGCAGCTCCGCGCCGTTTGACAACGTGATTTGCTCACCGCCTTTAAGTTCGACGTCCACCTCTTCAGCCGCTTTACGGATGAAGTTGCGGAACTGGAGCGCCTGCTTGCGGGACGCCGACAGAAAAATTTGGTTGCGCTGATAGTCGTGCTTAACGTCCGTTCTCAGTGCGCCCAATAATGCCTCGCGGGCAAAGTACCAGGTTGCCCCGATCTGCCGCGATTTGAGGATCATCCGGTTACGCTGATCTCGTTGTTCGTACCAGCCGCGCTGGTGCCATGCGAGAGAGTCGAGAATTTTTAAGCGCAACGCCTCGATTTGCTCCTCGGAGAAGTGATTTTTCTTCTTGCGACGACTGATTTTTTTTACGCCGGTGATAGTGGAAGCCTGCCCGGTATCTAGCTTTTTCAACTGCCGGGTTAACAGGTCAATCTCTTTGAAATCGCCACTGGTTTTATTGTCTTTCGCGCTCAGCTGGCAGAGACGGGTGTCAATGGATTGCGTCACCCGTTTGATGGGCGTTGTGTCATCCCATGCGTCGCGCTTTTTCCACGAATAAACCGTGTTTGAGTTGATGCCCATGAGTCGCGAAATTTCGGCGGGCGGGTAACCCTGCCAGTAGAGCTGTTTTGCCCTTAATCGAATAAACGCATCCTGAATCATCACTTCCCCCTTTTGAGCAGGGAGATTACCTGCGCGCGATCCCCGCGGCTCGGGCTTTCAGGTCTGGCCGTTCTCCGACAACAAAACCGCGTGGCGCCGGGCTTTCAGGCTCTGCGATGATGCAGCGACTGACATTAATCAACAGGATAAAACGACATGGCCAGCACGACTAAACCCGCCCGCAAAAAGTTTCGCGTTGCGGTTTCCGGCGCCACCGTTGACGGGCGCGAGATCCAGCCGCAGCACCTCCGCGATGCGGCGGCGAGCTACAACCCGGCCGTTTACGGCGCCCGCGTGAACGTGGAGCACTATCTCTCCATGCTTCCTGACAGCAATTTTGGCGCCATGGGGGATGTTGTTGCTTTAAGCGCGGAGGATATCACCGAAGGGCCGCTGGCCGGTCGTACGGCGCTCTATGCCGAGATCGACGCTTCGGCACGAATGAAGCAGCTCACCGATGAAGGAAAAAAAATCTATTCCAGTATTGAGCTGCATCCGCAGTTTGCCCTTAACGGTAAGGCGTATGTGGTCGGCCTGGCGATGACGGACACCCCGGCAAGTCTGGGGACTGAGCGCCTTAAATTTGCCGCGCAGCAGCGCGCGCAGGTGATGGCCTTCAATAACCAGCAGCTCGAGGCGCCGCTGTTCTCTGATGCGCTTGAAGCTGAAGTGATCGAACTGGCAGCTCATCGCAGCGAGGAGGGCGTCAACTGGTTCAACCGCGTGATGGGCATCCTTGGCAAAGGCCAGAAAACCGACGATCAGCGTTTCAGTCAGTTGCATCAGGTTGTTGAAGCCGTTGCTCAATCTCAGGCAGACCAGATTGACCGGTTCAGAGCCCTGGAACAGGAACGCCAACAGGATAAAGCCACCATTCAGCAACTGACCAGTGAACTTAACGAGCTGCGCGGTCAGCTTCAGCTCCAGCCCGCAGAAAATTACAGCGCACGACCGGCGGCAACCGGCAACAGCAGCGCGCAGCTTGCAGAATTCTAAGAGGTAAAAAATGGAAAACCTGACCCGCGAATTATTTGATAAGTACATTGTGCGCCAGGCACATCTGAACGGTGTCTCACCCTCAGCCGTTGCCAATCGTTTCAGCGTCGATCCGACTATCCAGCAAAAACTGGAACAGGCCGCCATGGAGTCGGATGACTTCATGAAGCTGGTTAACCACTTTGGGGTTAAAGAGCAGGAAGGGCAGAAAGTAAAAATCGGCAGTAAGGGGCCGATGGCGAGCACCAATAACAGCTCGGACGGCACCAACCGCCGTAACCCTGCACCGAACCATAACAAAGAGCCGCAGAACTACCACTGCCGCAAAACCAACTATGACTATGCGCTTTCGTATGCGGAGCTGGACGCGTGGGCCGGTCACCCTGAATTTCAGTCATTAATCAGTAATGCGATGGCTCGTCAGTTGGGGTTGGATCGCCAGATGATTGGCTTTAATGGCACGCATTACTCTGAAAACTCCGACCGCACGACCTACCCGTTATTGCAGGATTGCGGTGTTGGCTGGCTGCAAAAAATCCGCAATGAAGCGCCGCAGCGCATTATGCCGGGTATCACGCTGACCTCCCGTGATGAGAATAACGCGGTAATTGCGTCAGGCACCTACGGCAATATTGATGCCGCCGTGCTTGATGCGCGTCACAGCCTTATGGATCCCTGGTTCCGCCGCGCTCCCGGCCTGGTGACTGTGCTCTCGTCCGATCTGCTGCTGAAAGTGAACCTGCCGAAAGTGAACGCGCTCAGCCAGACCAATCCGAATACCGAACTGCTGGCTGCGCAGCTCATTGTCAGCCAGGAAAAGATCGGCGGTCTGCCGACGGTCTTTGTCCCGGGTATTCCTGAAGATGTCGTACTCATCACCAACCTGAAAAACCTCTCTGTGTACTACCAGAAAGGCTCCCTGCGTCGCTCTATCCGGGAAGAGCCGCACTACAACCGCGTGGCGACTTACCAGTCCAGCAATGATGACTATGTCATTGAAGAGTACGGCATGATTGCCATGATCGACGGCGTGACATTCGCCTGATAATCCCCATCACATGGCGGGCAGCAAGCCCGCCCAGGAGAATGAACCCATGCTGACACCGGCACAAAGACACTTTCAGAAGGTCATGGCAGAGAGGCGGGGCATCAGTGATGAGCGTGACGCGGAGACGCGCACCGCGCATGAGCAGATCCTCTTTCGCCTGCATATGCATAAATCCTCGCTGAGCCAGATCCAGTCCCGCCAGGCGAAGGCTGCTGTAAAGGCCAGCATCCTTCCTGAGTTTCAGGGATGGATTGACGGAACTATCGAGGGCGACAGCGGACGCGCCGATCCGGTTATCACTACGCTGATGGTTTGGGCGGTGGACTGCTCCGACTATGCGCTGGCGCTGCGTATCGGGCGCTATGTCGTTAAGCATGGCTTGAGCATGCCGGATGACAACTATCGCCGCCCGGCACCCACGGTACTGGCCGAGGAAATCTGCAATCCCATTCTGAACCTCGCCACCACGGACGCCGGAGCCGATTTGTCAGGCTATATCGCCATGCTGGACGAGCTGGCCGACATTGTGGCTGACAGTGATATGCCGGATGAGGTCCGCGCGAAGCTGTGCAAGGTGAGGGCGTTTTGTCGTCGCGACACGGAAGACTCGGAAACAAAAGGCGACGCGCTGAAACTCTTCCGGGAAGCCATGAGCCTGAACCCGGGCGCAGGCGTGAAACGGGAGATCGCCTCTCTGGTCAGCGCGCTGAAGAAGGCGCCGCAGACGAGCACGGCGAATGGTGATGCTGAAGATGAGACTTCATCCAGCGATACAGCGGCAACCGAAACACCCGCAGCAGAAAAAGCAACACGAACGCGCAAGCAGACGAAAACGGCGGCCGGCACTCAAAAAGCCACCCGCAAAACGGCGGCAAAAAAGACAACGAAAACCGCCACAAAGTAAACGCCTGAGCGTAATGAACTGGCCCCGCGCCACAGGCGGCGCGCCCGGCGATCTGCCCGTAATGCGGTCTTTTTACCGGACGCCCACCGCCTGACCTACCGGAGAAACGACGATGAGTTTTATCGCACAGCGCCCCGTCAGACCTGCTGAAAGTGATGTGACAGACGTGGACGACGGCGGCGCACAGATTGCCATCGGCACTTTCTGGCCGACGGTAAAACTCCACGATCTGCGCCTGGCTGCCCGCATCGCCGGTGACATTACAACATCCCGATTAATGCATATGGCAACGGAGGCCGCGCTGCATGTCGCGGATCAATTGAAGGACTGGCGCAAGCAAAGGGAAGCGGAAGGCGCGGAGTCACTGGCTTCTGTACTGCTGACTTCCGCCGGTGAACCTGTCGCGCAGATTAACGGCGAAAGCGCAAAAGTTTATCGCTTCCGACGCGCGGTCTACTCCTTCACGCGTGCCAGCGTACTGGAAGGTTACAGGGACGTCGGCACCACGCCAAAGGGCGACAAGGATGCGGAGGCCCTGGACAGGCAGATCGACGATCTATGGCGGGACGGGCGCTGGAGTATCGCTGACATTCGGGAAGAAGCCCGTATCTATGCGGAGCTGTTCTGATGAAAGTCAGGGCGTTGCAAAACGACACGGTTGATCAGCTCTGCTGGCGTCATTACGGCAACACCGCAGGTGTCACGGAGAAGGTGCTCGAAGCCAATCCGGGACTGAGCAACCAGATATTTTTGAATGCCGGGCAGGAGATCGAAATGCCCGTGATAACCAGCGAGGTGGAACGGGTAACCGTCCAGTTATGGGAATGACTCTGGATCGTATTAACGAATATTTTGCGTTTGCAACATCCGCCCTGGTGACCGGCGTGGGCGTGATGACCGTCAGCGAAAAGCTGGCGCTGGCTGGACTTCTTCTGGGGATTGTTTCCGCCGTCCGGCTGGCGATTCACCGCCGCCGCATTGAGCAGGCCAGCCAGCGCCGTAACGATTTGATCGAGCAGATTCTCCGCCAGGCGGAAACTCGCAACCTGTCGGACCGCGAGCGGCAGCTGCTGGAGCAACTGCACGGAGACAAACCTGCATGAAGAACATCATCAAAAAATGTTCGATTGCGGTGATTGTGGCTCTGGGCATTTCGCTGGCGCCCGGGAGCGTCAGAACGTCGAAAGAAGGGCAGCAGAAAATTGCAGGTTGGGAAGACTGCCGCAGCACGCCTTATTACTGCACGGCGGGTGCTCTGACCATTGGTATCGGCTCCACGGGCGGCGTAGAAAACCGCGAATACAGCAACCAGGAAATAGCGCGACGCTGGATCAATGATCTGCAACGGGCAGAAAACTGCATTAATAACAATTTTCACGGCGCCGATATGCCTCAGCTCACCTTTGAGGCCATGACTGATGCCGCCCTGAATCTGGGCTGCACCGGGCTGATGTGGTTCACCGATAAAAACGGACGCAAGCAGAGGACCACGATCTGGAAGCATGCCCAGGCCAGACAATGGCCGCAGATGTGCAACAGGCTGACTGATTTCGTCAATGTGGGCGGTAAGCGCTCCGCCGGCCTGGTTAACCGACGCAATGATTTTAAAGCCTGGTGCCTGCTGGGCCTGAGTACGCCGTCATGAGGGCGGGCAGTGTGATTGTGATGCTTGTCCTTCTGGCTGCTGTCTGGTGGCAGACCGACCAGCTGAGCGAGGCCAGGACCCGCAACAAGTTGCTGACCGAAACGGCGACCGGTTACGACCAGGTTATTCAGGAAGTGAAGGCGACCGCCATACAAACCCATAAGTTACTGGCAGAGGTAAAAGTCCGTGAGCAACAGCGTAATGCAGAAGGGGAGCGCCGACGTGAAGCAATGCAGGCCGCGTTCAATGGTGACACGTGCGCTGTTACTCCTGTGCCTGACGCTGTCAGCCGCAGCCTGCAAAAACGCACCGCCCGCGCCGATCATTCAGCTGATCCGTGAACCCGTCCCGGAAAGCCTGACCGAAGAGACGCCACGCCCGATTCTGGATAAGCCAGTGACCTGGGGCGCGGTGGCGATATTCAGCGACAGACTGATGGATGCGCTTGATGCCTGCAATGCTGACAAAGCGGCGATCCGCCAGTGGGACAACCTGCGCCTGAACACCCGTAAGGAGCCATAAATGCTGAAGATAGACACCCTCCGTGCCGCCATTGAGAAAGCAAACACCTGGTGTCGGGCGAACCCGGAAGCCTGGACGGTGTTCGTTGAAGAGGGTGGCATTGAAACCACCGGTGAAACGCCGTCTTTCATGTATCGATATTCTCTGGTGCTGTTCGTCATGAACTACGCCGGGAGCATTGACGACTTCACGCTGCCGCTGATGGCCTGGCTCTGGTTTAATCAACCCGATCTGCTGCTGAACCCGGATAAAAACCAGCAGATTAAATTCACCACGCTAATTAACAACGATGACACCGCCGATCTGATGTTTGAGCTGCCGGTGAGTCAGCGTGTACTGGTTCAACTGGATGAAAACGGCGTGCCGTGCGCCGAGCATTTGCCGGAGCCTCGCCCGCGCGTGCTGGCCCCTCACGCCGCAGGCTGGGGGCTGGTATTTGAAGGCATGCTTCAGGAGGGCGGAGCGTGAGCGATCGCATGTTCAGCGAGCTGGATCAGGTCTTTCAGGACATCCTCGACGGCGTCAGCCCGGCGGGGCGCACCCGTACCGCGCGCAAAATTGGTCTGGCACTGCGCCGCAGTCAGCAGCGTCGTATCGCGTCACAGAAAAACCCGGACGGCAGCGGCTATGCCGTGCGCCGCCGTAAGGTTTACCGCACCCAGCAGGGGATCAAGTTCGTCTGGAATAACGAGGTGCGGGCGCTGAAAAACTGGCGCGGTGGGCGCGGTAAATATGGCCGGACAATCACGGGTTTTGACGAGAAGCGCCAGGATATCCGCACCTTCTACCGTGCCGATATCGAGCGGTATCTGGAAATCAAAACGCAATCAGCGACGCATTCAGAGACAAAAAAAGCACCGATGTTTACCCGCCTGCGCACCCTGCGTTTTATGAAGGTCAGGCCGGACGCGGGCGGCGTCACCGTAGGATTTGACGGCATCGCTGCGCGCATTGCCCGTATTCACCAGTACGGCCTCAAAGACGAGGTTGGTCCGGGCGCTTACGCGCAGTACCCGGCGCGCGAACTACTGGGCATGACTCCGGCAGACCTGAACGCTACGGAAAACGCCGTTATCAGCAGTCTGGGCGGTGCGTCATGAATGCTGAGCTGATGCGCCTGCTGGAAAACATTCTGCGCCTGGGCGTCGTGGAACAAATCAGCGCCGATAAGAAAGCGGTGCGCGTTCGCTCCGGCAGGTTGCTGACCACCTGGATCCGCTGGAACGTCACCCGCGCAGGGGCATTCAGCATCTGGCTGCCGCCCTCGACAGGGGAGCAGGTCTGGATTGGTTGCCCGGGCGGCAACCCTGAAAACGCGTTTGTGATTGGCTCAGCATACAGCGCAGATAACCCGCCAACGGGCAGCAGCCTGCTGGAAATCATCATCACCGCACCCGATGGCGCGCGCCTGCATTACGACGCTGCCGCCGATGCCGGAGCGCTGGCCGTGACCGGCATTAAAACCGCGCATATCCAGGCCGAGACCCGCGTCACGCTGGACACGCCGGAGGTGGAATGCACAAACCACCTCAAAACGCGCACTTTCGAGCTGACCCACGGTGGCACGATGGCCGGTGATGTGATCCACTCCGGCGGCGTGTTGCAGTCAAACGGGATCACCGTACATGAACATAAACACGGTGGCGTGCAGTCTGGCGGGAGTACCACGGGAGGTCCGCAATGACAGCCAGTTATACCGGGATGAACCCGGAAGGCACCGGCGCGCTGACCGATCACGATCAGCTCTGGCAGTCCGTGACAAAAATCCTCACCACGCCAACAGGCTCCCGTGTGATGCGCCGGGACTTTGGCAGTGTGGTACCTGATTTACTCGATGCGCCACAGAACACCGTCACCCGCATGCAACTGATGGGCGCCACCGCTATTGCGCTGGCGCAGTGGGAGCCGCGGATCAGTCTGACCACCGTCAATGTGGTGTTTTCAGAAACAGGCGCGGTGACTGCTGAACTGACCGGCACTATCACGGAAACCATGACAGAAACCAGTAACACCATCAGGCTAAGGAGCTAGTGTGCAAACGTCCGTCGATTTATCTCAGATCCCACAGCCTGATATCGTCGAGGTGCCCGATTTTGAAACGGTGCTGGCTGATATCCGGGCGCTTATCGTGGCGGCCATGCCTGTGGAACTTCAGGCTTCTGTGTCTGCTGCGCTGCTGCTGGAATCTGAACCGATGGCGGCACTGGCCCAAGCCTTCACCTATCGCGAGATCCATCTGCTGCAACGTATCAATGAAGCCGTGCGCGCGGTGCTGCTTTCGAGCGCCTTGGGGGCGGATCTCGATCAGGTCGCCGGGAATTTTGACACTGAACGCCTGCTGATTACCGAAGCCACCGACGAGACGGACGCAGTATATGAAAGCGACGAAGAGCTGCGCGGCCGTACGCTGCTCTCATGGGCTCGCCTGAGCACGGCGGGCGCCAGAAATGCCTATCACTATTTTGCGCGAGGTGCGGATGCGGATGTGCTCGATGTGCGCGCCTATGGCCCTGAAACCCATAGCCAGGAAGGACGAGTTTTTCTCTACGTGCTGTCACGTACCGGAGATGGGACTGCCCCGCAGGCGCTGCTTGATAAAGTCCTGTCAGCGGTAAACCCGGAAGACGTGCGTCCGATTACGGATTATGTGGCTGATTATGTCCGCTCCGCTGTGATTGTGAGTTATCAGGTGGTTGCTGATATTTACGTCCCTTATGGCGTGGACACCGCCACGGTGCTGGAAAAAGCCACCGCAGCACTGAACGAATACACTGCCTCTGTGCATCTTATCAACGCCACCGCTGCACGGTCAGGCATAGACGGGGCGCTGCATCAGGACGGCGTTGTCACCGTCGATTTGCATTCACCCGTCGCCGACGTCGTTGCGACGATGGGCGAAGCCCCGCATTGCACCTCCGTTAAAATCAATCTTGTGGTGATGGACCATGACCGCTAATTATCCCGCCAGCATTCTGCCCCCCAACGCCACCGCCGTGGAGCGGGCCATCGACAGAGCCAGCGCCGCAGCGCTGGAAAGGTTGCCTGTATATCTGATCCGTTGGGTTAAAGATCCGGACAGTTGCCCGCTGGCGCTGCTGCCGTGGCTGGCGTGGGAATATCAGGTTGATACCTGGAATATTAATTGGTCAGAACAAAAGAAACGCGATGCGATCAAGCGCGCCCACTACATCCACCGCCATCGTGGTACGGTCGCTGCCGTCCGTCATGCCCTGGTGGACAGTCCTTTCGGGACGGATATTGTTGAATGGTTCAATCAGAACCCGAAAGGGGATCCGTATACCTTTCGCCTGAACGTGTATCAGAACGATTTGCCGGTGACGGAATACGACCAGCAGGATCTAAAACTGGCGGTGCTGCGCGCCAGGAATCTGCGCAGCTGGTTTTCCGTTCATGTATTTGGCCGACTTCAGGGAACCTCGTATGCGGCCGGTTACATGTACGCCACGGAGAAAATCACGCCGCGCTTTGTCCCGTTGCAGGTGGTTTTATCCCGCTACGAGCTGAATCTGGCCCCCGGTGACGCGGAAACGGTCACGGTGACAATTCTCCCCGAATACGCGGAAGATAAAACCTTTACGGTAACTACATCGGATCAAACAATCGCGACCGCCCGGATAGTAAACGGCGATATTCTGGTTACGGGCATGAAGCGAGGTACCTGTTCGGTCACCGTTACGACGACTAATGGCGTCAATGCGGTGATCAGCATAAAAGTGGTCGCGGTAATGAAGTTCATTACCCGCATCGACAGTGCAACCAGGCCAATATTCTTTGCTCATATGGACGAGGGTTTCACGGTTGACTATGGCGACGGCATTGACAGCCGGGACTACCGTTTCGATCCCGCCAGTGAAGCTTCAGGTTGGGTTATTCCTACACGTGAATTAGTACAGGGAAAGGAATACACCATCACGGTTAAGAACACGGAAACCGCCTGTCTGCGCAGCCGTTTATCTAACTATTCTTCGAAGCTGAACCCTGTTGTGGAATTGATTAGTGTTACAGGGGAAAGAGGTCATCTTTCAGGGTTCGCTTTGGATACCACCGGATTAATGGCTATTCGTCCCGGAGCATTTGACGATTTGCCAAACGTGAATAACTGCAAAAATATTTTTACCAACTGCTCGTCGCTTGCAGGTATTCCGGCATCGTTGTTTTCTCGCATGAAGATAGAGGATTTTTCAGACGCATTCAGAGGGTGTACATCGCTTACTGAGGTTCCATCGGGGCTATTTGCAAACCAGCCTGATGCGATCGACTTCTCATCGGTATTTGCAGGCTGCACCGGCCTGATCAGTATCGGCAATAATCTGTTCCACAGCTGTGTATCTGCGGTGAATTTCAGTTACGCGTTTGATGGTTGCTCAATGCTTGCAAATATCGGCACGGGAATATTTACAGGATGCGGTTCAGCAGGGACATTCTCTTATAGCTTCAGGGCGTGTAAAAATCTTCTTGTCTTGCCTGCTGATATGTTTGCGGATGTTCCGGGCGGCGCATTCACCGGCGTATTCAAGAATTGCATGGCACTGACGGCAATTCCCGCCAACCTGTTTAAAACATGTTCTGAAGCGAATCATTTTGGCGGTGCATTCACTGGCTGTTCGCAGCTTCTTTCTGTTCCTGCCGGTCTGTTTGCAGGCCTGTCGAAAGTCACCTATTTCGGGACAGTCTTTTCTGGTTGCAGTTCGCTGAAAACGGTCGGCGCGGGTTTATTTGCCGGGTGCAGCCAGGCGCAGACATTCGCCTCTGCATTTTACAGCTGCCGCTCTCTTGAAACTGTAGCGAAAGATATTTTCAGCGGCTGCGTAGAGGTGACGACCTTTGCCAGTACGTTTTATGGGTGCAGCAGCCTGACGGCGCTCCCGTCTTTTACTGACTGCGCGAAAGTCACCACTTTCTCATACGCTTTTGCTAACTGTGGATCGCTCACGAAAATTGATGCAGATGCTTTTGCTGTTAAAGCGCTGGTCACGACATTCACATACGCTTTTGTAAACTGTACTTCGCTGGTTTCTGTGGAGGACGGTGCATTTCGGGGATGTAGCGCGTTAACCAGCCTGGGCTATACGTTTTCAGGTTGCCGCTCTCTGGTTTCTCTCGCGGGAGATATGTTTGCCGGTTGCGCCAAAGTGACAGCCGTCGATTTCTTATTCGACAAGTGCTCCGCGCTGGTTGAACTGCCAAAAGAGCTATTCAGCGACATGGTGTCCTTGAAAGGCATGGGATCGACTTTCCGGGATTGTACTGCACTCATCTCGCTACCATCCGGCCTGCTTGATGGTTGCATCAATCTCACTTCGTTAACGCTGACATTCTCGGGCTGCACCTCACTGGCGTTATTGCCTGGCGATTTGCTGAAAAACAACATTCTTCTGTCCGGCGCCGGATCGACGTTTTACGGTTGCACCTCACTGGTAAATATTCCGCCGACGCTGTTCGCGTCCTGCTCTCTTATTACCTCGTTTGGCGCCACGTTCCAGAATACCGGCGTGGAGGAAATACCGGAAAACCTGTTCAGCGGCAACCCGCTGGTGACCTCTTACGGCCAGACTTTCAGGGGCTGTAAAAACCTGCGCTCAGTGCCAGCCGGTCTTTTTGCCGCCAGCATAAGTGCCACGGTATTCACGAATGTCTTTTCGGAATGCAGTGCGCTGGAAGTCGTCGGGGCGGGATTACTCAACACCACGGCGGTAACGACGGTGGGTTATCTGTTTGACGGCTGCGCGTCATTACACAGCGACGTTAACACGATATTTAATCTTGCGAGTTACCCGGAGATTGTCACCACAACGGCAATATTCAGGAGCTGCGCATTACTCGCCGGCAAAGGCCTGGTATTTATGGGCAAAGTGCCGAACGTCACCGCGCACTATTACGCGTTTTATGCCTGTGCGGGCCTGGACGATTACGACGATTTACCCGGCAACTGGATAACGAATAAATTATGAAAACATTTAATCAATTAAAAAGCCTGATCGACTTTTGCCAGACAGATGCGTTTTTCCTTGAGCACCTGAACCGGCTTCAGAGCGCTGGCGTGATTTATCTTGATGAAGGCGATATCGATGCTGACCGCAAGACCGTGAGTGATGATTTTTATGATCGCCTTGCCAGTGTGTACGGCATTGAGCCAGAAACAAAAAATGAGGAGGCATAATGGCCACGGGACTGACACTAACAACGGCGGGCGCCGCCGAAATCGAGGCCGCGTATCAGGCGGGGGAGGTTGTGCATATTACCTCCGCGCTGATCGGCGATGGTGGCGGCGTGACATTGCCGACTGATCCCGATGAGCTGGCGGCGGTCACGGCGCTTTTTGGTCAGTTTGGCCGTGAAACCTTTGATTCTGATTCAAGCTATGAAGGGTTTATCAGCGGTCAGATCGTTATCAACTGCCAGGATTATCCGGGTAAAACGCTCAGAGAAGCGGGGCTGGTCAGTGCTAAGGGTACACTCATTGCTTACGGCACATACCCGGCGACATACCTCCCGGCGCAATCGGATTCCATTATCAAAGAGATCATTCTGACGCTGGTGTTGACGCTGACGCACAGCTCAAATGTGCAGCTCGTTATCGATCCGACACTTGCCACTATCACGCTGGAAACGGGCGATAAACGTTATCTGCGGCGAGCACAAAATCTTGCTGATTTAAACGATACAGAAGAGGCCCGGGAAAATCTGGAGCTGGGAAACTCAGCCACGCGGGACGTGGGCACCGAGACGGGAACGGTAGCTGCGGGGGATGACTCGCGGATCACCGGTGCACTTCAGAAAGAGAATAATCTTTCCGATCTTAGCGATACATCCGAAGCCCTAAAGTCGCTGGGACTCAACAGCGACGGAGCGGCCTATAGGGCAATTGTTGACGCTATTTTTTACGTTGGGATCATCATCTCAGGTGAGCAAAGCCCGGCTGAGCGGTTCCCCTGGCAGACATGGGCTGATTTAAGCGAAACATTTGCTGACAGGGTTGTCAGGATTGGTTCTCAGTATGGCGTTACCGGCGGCAGTAACAAGGTAAAACTCGAAGCCGATCATTTGCCTCCCCACTGGCACCGGTCGGGTGACAGATCGCCAGGTGCTACGTGGGACCCGAACACTACCCACGGAACAGATAACCAGAAAAGCGGCCCGCTGGCGCTTACGGAGGGAACCTATATTGATGCGTCAGGCCATAAGGAGTCCACAAACAAAGCGATAGACGTGACTAACGAGTATGTCTCAGTGTTTATGTGGAAGCGGACGGCATAACAACTCGGTCAAAAAGGACCGTGTTTGACGGAAATCGTATTAACTTGGGCTTGAACTGATATCTTAACAGTACAGAGCTTAACCTAATTGCAATGGCGACTCTGCACCGTAAGAGGCTAAATCTAATTAGAGCTTATCAGTGTGCTAAGCTTAAGCTAACTTTTATTTTTGGCTTCTTTTTCTTGCTCTTTTTATCTTTTTTTTGCTTTGTTTTTTTAATATTCGTTTATTTTTATCACTTGCCTTTTTTAGGTCACTCATTCTGTATGACCAGTCGATCAGACTGTCTGGTTCATGCTGGTCAAAAATAGCTCTGGTTTCATAACCGTTAGCGATGAAATTATCTATGCCATCAACTTTGACTGCAATACCTTTTCCATTAATTGAAAGCATGTTCTTCGTATCAGCCATTTTTGATGGAAAATCCAATATGCTATAAAGCCCGGGGTGCTTTTTTTGGGCTCTTTGAAAAAACAGCTTGTGATCAAAGCACAGAACGATAATAAATTCACTATTAATAATATCGAGGAGTAATTTGTCCGGTAGATTTAGACTAAAGAAAGGACGTGATAAGTAATCTGAAAAGCTATCAAGAATATTGTAAATAGTTCCTGAAATATCTGAAACCTCCATCCAACCATTAAACCCGCAAAATCCCATGTTGGCATTTTTGTATGCGCCAATGAATAAACATTCATTGATATCAGTAATGGCCCAAGATTTACCGTTGTAAATTTCATGCCATAACTTAATGATTTTATCAGTGTAAAAATGTGGCCTAAAGTTTCTATCCTGTATTATGACTGGTGATTGATGGTAGTTATCAAACCCTTTGCCTGTATTAATGGTTTCTGCTACATTCCTTGCCCTTACAAGTTGACGCTTAGTTCGTTGATAATGATTTAGGTCTTTTTTATCAAAGTCTTTAGTGTATTCCTCGTCAAATTGAGGGCATTCGCTTTTCACCGAAAATATTGCAGCCTTAGAAAACTCTATATTCTTTTTCCCGCTTTTAATTTCAATCAGTGAAATGCCTTGATCAGGATTAAAAGCTAGTAAATCACCGGTGTGTATAAATGTTGTAATATCGGTGATTATAGCAATTGCCATAGGGTTGGAATTTATTTCATCAGCCACCCTCATTGAGTTGTTTATATTAAATTCCGATAAATTGTCCGGAGTGCCATTTATAGGAAGGCGCCTGAGAGATGAATGCTCATTGCTTAAGATTGTCCACACAATAGAATCGATGCATCTTCGCAATATTCTTATTTCTAACTTGTTTATTTGAATGTCCTGTATATGCTTTTTTTTCTTTTCATAGTTTTTGTCTGAATGAGCTAGTTTTTTTTCCTTCTCTAAATGTTCAATATGAGAGATCCTTCGAATCAATTCTTCTGCAATTATTTTTTGCGCTCGTTTCCATCCGCTTAACAGGAATGTAAAGTTTTCAAGAGATTCATCCCTTGTATCTAATGACTTAGGATCACCACCGTGTCTTATGAGCGTCATTAATGACTTGATGATGACGTTAAATCCTGGGGTACATGACTCAAATAAATTTTTGAATTTCATATATTTCCACTTCATTTCGCTATCATTACTTTTTGTATCGATCATTTTATCTATCCGTTTGATTTTATGAACAAAAATAACTTTTTGGACCTTGGAGATGTTCAGTTTCTTTTCGAAAAAGTATGAGGCTTATTGCTGTTTAGTTTAAAGTTTACCCTGTCATCCAATTTTTCTTGTCATACATCAAACTACTCGTCCGATTCTTAACCATATCTGGCTGTTAAGCTTGATTATATGCCATTAGTGATAATTATCTGAATAATTTTGAACTAATGACCGTACTACAACTCAGGAAGTCGGGCCGCCGAGCTTCTCCTGAACTGTATTTAACGCAGTTTCAGTCCCCTTTCTAAGGGCTGCCATCAGTTCGCTGGAAGAACTACTTTGCAACCGCTCCCTGATATCCTCATCAACCCTCTGCAACGAAAGCGTGAACTCAATTCTTTTCGCTTTGCCGTAGCGGTCAAACTCCTGATGCGTCTCCTGTAAACCCGTGATGACATACATCCCGTAAATCGAGCCAACCCCATCAATTAGCGGCCAGGCAAGCCCGGTGTAAGCCATTGTCGAGACGGCACCCAAAGACAGGTTGCCACCAGTGATTTCAGGATAAAGCAACCCACCCAGCGTCAGCTGGTTCTCCCCTGCGCCAACGTACTGCCATTTTGCGCTCCGGCCCACACGGTCATTCTTAACGTGCCGCCAGTTACGGGACAACTGCAATTGCTGATAGGGCAGTGTCCTGAGTTCAAATACAAAGAGCCCGAATACCATCATCATAGTTATTACTCCTAATTAATCGTTATCCCGGAACGAACCCCGGGCAGCGCGTTGCTTTTTATCAATTTCCGCGCGGACAGCCTCGCCAACAAGTCGCGCCAGTTCGCGCGGATTGCTGCTCTGAATGCCGTGCAGATGGACGTGAATATCACCAGGAAAACTACCACCTGAAGCTGTAGCCGCCGTGTGGGTGCTTTGATTTCGGCGTACCGGTTGCCATGCCTGCGTCTGTTTTATCAATGGTTCGCCAGCGGCAATACCCGGGCGAGCGCTGACAGACTGGCGGACAAGCCTCGATTCCTGCCATTCACCACGCACTGCAAAGGCTGGGGGGAGATTTTTAAATACAATGTCACCCGGCCCGATACGTTTTCGCTTTTCCTCATCTAAAAGGCCTTTAGTGTTATCCGCGATTTGGCCCAGCCGCCGCTCTGTTCCAGAGTTGCCCCCGAGCACATTGGGCGGCGGGGCACTGCCTTTGCTTGCAGGCTTTTCAGATGACCATTGCCACTCCCTTTTAACCATGCGCCCGGATTTTTCATCCCATTCCCACATAACCGGAATAGCCCTGAGTCTGGCCGCTTCCAGCCTAGCTCTTTCAATGCCATCGGGGATGAGATCGAGCTTCTCCAGTAACCAGCCGACGCCTTCCATTAACTTCTGAAGGGGCCAAAGCAGAACGCTAAGTGCGGTCCCCAGGACTTCGCCAAAAGTCTGCCCGGCGCTGGCGCATTTGTTTAGCGCCTCGCGACTCTCCTCAACGGGCGTTAATACTTTTTTAAACCAGTTCCAGACGTTTTTGACGCCATCCCCAATGACCCTGAAAACAGGCGCCAGCCGGGAAAATGCGTTATAAACTGGCGCTAACCCCTGGATGACGCCTGTAAAAAAACCGCTAAAGAAGGCCTTAATTGGTCCCCAGTATTTCCAGATCAGTACTCCCGCAGCTACAAACGCAGCACCCACTAAACCGATTGGGCTCAAAAGCATTGATAATCCGCCGCCCAGTGCCGCAATACCGCCTTTTACAATGCCGAAGAGAGCAGGGATCCCGGTTAGCCGCAGTGCCAGCCCGCCAATGCTTTTTGACAGGGCGCTGATAGCAGTCCCCGGAGAGGTAAAGGCGCCAAGTAACGCACCGCGCAGGGGTACCATCATTCTGGTTAATACGCCGATGCGTCCTGCCAGGCCGCTGAGTAAAGCACGCCATCCGCTAATTTTTACCAGTGAGCTACCGCCCGCAGCACTCAACATGCGGAACGCTGATACCGTACCTCCGATTCCGCTCCCGCCGGACAGCAGCGCAAACCCCAGTCTGAGCTTCGCCAGCGGACCTATCAGCAGACCAGCAGCTAATGACATACCGCCAATTACTGCGGTCAGTGCCAGTACAGTCCCGCCGGCGAGTAACAACGTTTGTGAAAGTCTGGGGTTTTCTTCTACCCAGCTTTGAATAGTGCCAATAACCCGGCTAAGCCCCTGTGTCAGTCTGCGCAATGGGCCGTCCACTGTCTCAGCTACAGAAATGCGGAACGCCTCCCACGCGCTGTCCAGCTCCTTCAAATCGCCGCCAAGGTTGTCTTTCTTCTTGTTAGCGACGGCGAAGGCCTCCTGATTTTTATGTGCTTCTGCAATTTGTTCATAGAGTGACTGGAGGTAGCCATCACCTGCGCCGTTGACCAAAGACTGGAGGCTCGTAAAACCCTCTTCTCCGGCGATATCTTTGAAAAATGAAACCTGATCCACCTCGCCAAAGCGGGAAACGCGTTTTTGTAGATCGAGAAGAATATCGAACGGACGTCGCATTTTTCCGCTCGCGTCGGCAGTTTCCACTCCCAGCTCTTTGAGTGCCTTTTTGGCTGCCGTAGTAGGGGAGGCCAGGCGGGAGAGGGAGCGACGCATTGCAGTACCGGCCTCGCTACCGCGAATACCCACGCGCGCCAGCGTGCCTGTCATCGCTGCTGCTTCTTCCAGGCTAATCCCAAGCCCCGCCGCTACCGGCCCGCCAACTTTCATTGTCTCGCCGAGGCTGCTAAGCGTGGTGTTGGTACGGGTAAATGTACCTGTCAGCACATCGCTGACGCGGTCCATTTCTCCGGCATCGAGGGAAAACTGAGAAAGAATGTTTGAGCCGATGTCTGCCGTTTCGCCCAGTTCCATGCTGCCTGCCAGCGCCATATTGAGCACGCCGGGCAGTGCGGCACGGATAGCATCTGGCGTGAAGCCCGCCATTGCCAGAAAGGCCTGGCCGCTGGCGGCGTCACGTGTGGTAAAGGCGGTTTCAGCACCGAGTTTTTTTGCCTGAGTACGCAGGGCGGCCAGCTGCGAATCGCTTTTATCGAGCCGCGTCAACGCCTGGACGTTTGACATTTCCTCATCAAAACCAACCGCAGGCGACAGGAAGCGTCCGGCGCCATACCCGGCAGCGGTTGCTGTACCTAATGCTATGGCACCGCCAGAGCGCAACTTCCCGGCCATCTGCTGCGCACCCTCGTAACGTTTATGAGCTTGAGTGACCGCCGCAAGTTGCCGTTTTTCCCGTTCCAGGGATTGGTTGTATTGTTCTGTGCGGCGTATCGCGTTACCGATGGTGGCACTACTACCGGAAAGCATGACGCCATGCTGGCGCAGGGCTGATGCACTCTCACGAAGGCGGGCCACTTCCGTCACGCGTTTTGCGGTCAACCGATCAAGCCGCTCACCCAGTCGCGACATCAATATTTGCTGTTTTTCCGTCAGCGTCCCGTTTTTACGTTGCGCTTCTGACAAGCCATCAAAGCGGGCGCGGGCACGTGAGATGGAACGGTCGGTTTTGCCGACGGCCGCGGTCATTCGCTGAAAAGTGGCACTGCTCTTATCGAGCCCTTTCAGGGTGGATTGTGTTTTTCTGAGGGAGTCGGAAAGGCCACCCGCACTCTGGCGGGCAGCATTAACGGGGCGGGTAAATCTGTCGATAGCGCTGAAAGCAACGCGTATATCAAGACTCTTCATCACTGGCACCACTTCGAAGCGCCGCCCGCTTGCGCCAGGCTATCACCTCGCCAAGAGCCATGCCGAAAACTTCAGAGGGCGGCCAGTTAAAAATAACGGCAATATCAGCAACCAGATCATCGATCTGGTCAAACGCAACGGTGATTACTCGCTCTCCGTCTCCGCCACGTTCGACGCTCCAGGCTCCGGCGGATTCAAGAAAGGGACCAGAAGCTCTGCCAGCCCGATAAAGTCCAGAGTGTGCATTTCGTTGATTTCTTTTTGTGTCAGCGCAGGCGCGGTGACCCGCGTCAACAGCGTGGCAATTGAGTCTGCATCCATATTGGCAACGCGGATAAGATTCAGGCCGCGCAACGATCCGGCCTGACTGATGGCGCCGGTGATTTCCACCTGACCGATCTCACTGTCTTTACGAACTACCGGCTGCATCAGCTTGAACAGGTTTTTAGTTTTTTTAGCCATGTTAAAAATCTCCGGGCGGCATCTTTGCCACCCTCTGAAAGGTTATAAATTGCCCATGCCAAGGGCGGAGGTGATGCGGTCCGGGAACATGTTCTGACCGTTCTTTTTGTAGATGAAATTCAGCAGATCGATTTCGATAATGGGCTGATCATCAATGGAGAATTTGTAGTAGGTGGATTTAAAGGTGTAGCTTTCCTCCGTGTCTTCTCCCTGTTTTGAGTCTCCACCGTCGAGTTCAGTAAATCGCCCGCGCAGCTCTACCTCGACAAGCTGGCTTTCGCCATCAGTGAAATATTCACCCGCAAAGCGCAGCCGCGTGCCGTCAATTTCTGCTCCGTATTCGAGAAACAGTGCTTTGATGACACCACCAAATACAATGGTGGAATCCAGCGCGCCAGCCTCAAGGCCGAGATCAATACCGACCGCACCCAGCATGCCACCGCCCTGATAGTCCTCTACCTTTCGTGACAGTTTGGGGCGAGTGAAAGAGCTCACTTTTCCCAGATAGTTGTCGCCGTTAACAAAGCAGCTAAAAAGCCGCAGTTTGTGAGGAATAGCCATTATTCACCCCCGAGCGACGCGAACGCCGGTTCGTAAAAATCATCAGTAAAGGTCTGGTATAGCGTCAGATCTTCAAGTGGTGGGACCGGGCTGTAGCTATAGCGCACAATCAGTTTTCCCTGGCGCAAATCCGTGGTGCCGTTGTCCAGCGTGTCATACCAGCAGTCAGCGCCGATAAGCTGACCGGCAGTGACTTTTTTGCTGAGAGCAGAGCGGATGCCGCTTACCACATCTTTCACGTTGGCCGGAGTGAGCGGGCTATCAACAGAGGTAAATTGCGCCTCCGCGATACTGTCCGCCAGGATCTGCGCGGTACGGGTGAACACCTCGAAAGTGTAGGTTTCGGTGTCCGTGGTGCGGTTACCCCAGAAGCGGAAACCGTCACGCTTGATAAGCGTCGTGATTTCGTTGTTGTTAAGCTCGTTGGCGTCGCTGTCTTCTGCCTGCAATGCCCAGAAAACATCCTTCGAAATACCGAGAACGTTATTCACCACAACATTCGACAGCGATTTGTGCCAGCCCTGGCTGTTATCGATAGCGGCGCGCAGGCCGCAGGCGTAAGCCGGGGCAGGAAACGTTTCGTTATCATCCGTCAGGGGGTTGTAAGCGATGAAGTCCGGCCAGATCAGCATCAGCTCGCGGTAAGCGAAGGTTTTGCGATAAGCAATAGCCTCCGCCATGGTCGCGCAGCCGTTACAACCGGCATAAACAAAAGCCCGAAGATTCTGGGCAATCACGCAAAGCTGTGACGTTACCTCCTCGGTGTCGTAGTCCGGTACCGCCAGGATGCGCGGACGATAGCCGGTTTTGGCTTCCGCCGTCAGCAGGGCATACATTCCCGTATAGCTGTCGCCATCTGTTCCGCCAATAACGGCCTGGGACTGGCTGGCGCCGTTACCGGAAGCCTCTTTAACCCGGACAATCACAACGCGCGGGCTGCACTGATCGGAAATGGCTTTGAGGGCTTTGTAAAGTGACCCGGTTTTACCTGCCTTGCCGAGGACGTTACGTACCCGTGTCAGCAGAACCGGCGTATTGAGCGGGAAGGTTTCCGGATCGGCGTCATCAGCAACCGCAACAATACCAATCACGCTGGAATCAATGTCATTGATTGCCTGCTGTAGGTCGGTATTTTCGCGAGAGCGGACGCCGTGAAAACGAGTTTCAGACATAAGTTCACCATCATGTTGCTCTTTGAGTTCAGGGCAATATTCAACGTTAAGTCTGCTGGCGTCGCCTGGTTGCCGGTCTGCCCGTTCGCTGACAACAAAAAGGGATTCAGCCCCGCGCGCGGGCATGGAATCATCAGCAAAAAACGGGGGAGTTATGTCGATAGCAGACACGCTGACAACAGCAGCCGAAGCGTATGTAGAAAAATTAAGTGAGGTCGTAAAGACGCCAGATTTTAGTATTACGTTGGGTGGTGTAGCCCTAACCGAACTGGCCGACCGCATCACCTCGCTATCTGTGACAGATAACAACGGTTTTGATGCTGATCAGCTAACTCTGTCAGTAGATGACTCTGACGGAGTAACGGATTTACCCCCACGCGGTGCGGAGCTGGCGGTGTCCATCGGCTGGCTGGGTGAGGCGTTGATCTACAAAGGTCTCTACACCGTTGACGAGGTGGGGCATAGCGGGCCGCCGGATGTAATCGACATCACCGCGCACAGCGCTGATTTTCGCGAAGAGATGAACGTCAGGCGGGAGGTGTCCTGGCATGATGTGACGGTAGAGCGGGTGGTATCGGCCATAGCCCGGCGTTATGACCTGAAGCCGATGATTAGCGAGGCCCTGATCGACATTGAGATCGACCATGCGGATCAGACCGAAGAGAGCGATATGTCGTTTTTAACGCGCATGGCGGAGATGTTGGGGGCCATTGCCACCGTGAAAAATGGCTGTCTGCTGTTTATCCTACCTGGGGGCGGCGTCAGTGCATCCGGTAGGGCGCTGCCATCGGCTGAGATAACCCGTGCCAGCGGAGATCGTCACAGGTTCCTCATTGCCGATCGTGATGCTTACACTGGTGTGCGGGCGTACTGGCTGGATCTTAATTTCGGCAAGAAAAAACCGGTCAAGGTCACTAAGCGCAAAACAAATACTGCCAGAAAAAAGGCTGAGGAGAAAAGCAGCCGCCCGGAAGGGGATTACATGGAGGGCGCTGAAGGTAACGTGTATGTTTTGCGTAAAACCTATCAGAACGAAACGGCGGCCAGGCGCGCAGCTGCGGCAAAATGGATACAGCTCCAGAAAGGCGCAGCACAGTTTTCGATAACCCTGGCGCGCGGACGCGCCGATTTATACCCTGGTATGCATCTGAACGTATCGGGCTTTAAGCCTGAAATCGATTCTCAGGATTGGATCATTGCCAGAGCGGAACATGTGATCGGTGATAACGGATTTACCACGAAAATGGAGCTTGAGGCGAAAATAAGCGACTGGATTGCGGAAACTGAACAATAGCGGCCATAATAGGCGTGAGTTCAACTCCCTATGGGAGATCATCATGTTTGTTTGTCCCTACTGCGGCGCAAACGCCCGTACCCGCACCAGCCGCAGGTTAAGCGAGTTCACCATCCGGCAATATCATCAATGCCAGAATCTTGAATGCAGTGAGTCATTCACGACACTTAACACCGTAGAGCGCAGAGTAACGAAGCGCTCAACCAGCGTAGATCCATTGCCGCCAGGATTCATCCCCGGCGACGCTTTCCCGGCTTCTCATTACGGTAACAGTCAACTTAGTCTTGCAGTATAAAAATAGCCCCCCTGGAAAGGGGGCTATTCTTGTCAATGTGGTCGATATGTGGACACTTTTGAAATAAATCCTTTTATTTCAATTTATTAAATCCCAAAAAAAAGCCCCGTCGGGGGCGACGGGGAAAAACTCATTGATTATGGAATGATCTGTTCTCTGGTCAGTTCGAGAACAGGGGCTACTCTACGGGGGAAAAGTGCAGGCAAGATGGAGAAAACGTGGAGATTCAGGCTAAAATCCCCGGGCATTCAGGAAAGGGAGGAACAATGAAAAAGCTACTGGCTATTCTGCCACTGGTATTAGCCGGCTGTGCCCAGCCGCAGCCCACTGCGCCGACGAAAACCATCGGCATGCCCAACCCCGCGGCGGTATACTGTCAGCAATCCGGCGGCACCCGGGTGCCGGTGCAAACGCCGCAGGGCGTCAGCACCCAGTGCAAACTACCCAGCGGCGAAACCCTCGACGAGTGGGCGCTGTGGCGCCGGGATCATCCGGCTAAATCGTAACCGGCAGGGCCGCCAACCAGGCGGCCAACACCCGGGCATGATTCTGCTCGGTGTTCTTCGCAGCGTACAGCAGCGTCAGCGGCTGGCGTTGCGCCAGCGCCGCCAGCCGCAGGCCCGTTTCGCGATGGGCGTCGAGCTCCTGACGATAGCGCTGGCTGAAGTGGGCGAAATCGATCGCCTCGCCGTGAAAGGCTTTGCGCAGCTCAGCGGAAGGCGTTAACTCCTTACACCACTCATCACAGGCCAGCGCCTCTTTTTTAATCCCCCGCGGCCAGAGACGGTCGACCAGCACCCGATAGCCGTCGCTGCTTTCCTGCGGGTCATACACCCGTTTACACTGAATCATCATCCTGCTCCTTCTGTGCCATCCAGGCGAGCAACTGCGGGATTTGCCCGTCGGAAAATACCGTGATGCCGTGGGCGCGGAGTAGGTCGGCGGCCACGCCGGCGCCCGCTTTGCGCCGTCCGCGAAAGGAACCGTCATAGACAAACTGGCTGCCGCAGGTAGGGCTGCCGTCGGTGAGTAACGCTGCCTGACAGCCCGCTTCCCGGGCGGCGCTGAGCGCCAGCCAGGCGGCCAGCTGATAATGTCCGGTGACGTCGCGGCCGTCGCTTTCCACGATCCGCGCCCGTCCGGCAAGCACATCGCCGCCCGTGCCGCCGAGGATCTCCGCCGGCAGTCGGGGCGTAGGCAGACCGGCCGCCAGCTCCGGGCAGTGGATCACCAGCCGCCCCGCCTGCTGCCAGCGGGACAGCGTCGCCGCCAGCTGTGCCTTCTCACTACCGTTATACCGCACCTGGAATCCCATCAGGCAGGCGCTGACCAAAAGCTTATTTTTCATTCTCTCTCCCTTACGCGCTTTTTCCAGTATACCTCACCCGTCGGCCACGGCGGTGGGGTGAAAATAAGGATTGTGTTCCACAGGAGGGATCGCTATTCTGACGTGCCTTGTGCTGTCCGTCTCGTCCAGACATAAGGAACCTGCTATGAAAACTCCTTTACGCCTCGCCCTTGTCGGCGATTATCACCCCGATATTGTTGCCCATCAGGCCATTCCCCTGGCGATAGACGATGCCGCCGCCGTGCTGGAGCAGCCGGTGAAATATGACTGGCTCGCCACCCCGTCGATCGCCTCCGGCGAGGCGCTGGCGGAGTACGATGCCATCTGGGTCGTTCCCGGCAGCCCGTATCGTCACCCGGAAGGCGCGTTTACCGCGATCCGCTATGCCCGGGAAAACAGCATTCCTTTCCTCGGCACCTGCGGCGGCTTTCAGCACGCGGTGATTGAATACGCCCGCAACGTGCTCGGCTGGCAGGACGCCGGACATGCGGAAACCGACAGCGAAGGGCGGATGGTGATCGCTCCCCTCAGCTGCTCGCTGGTGGAGACCTCTGCCGTCGTCGAGCTGCGGGCGAATACGCTGATTGCCCGCGCCTATGGCCGGGAGAGCATTGAAGAGGGCTACCACTGCCGGTACGGCGTGAGCAGCGCGTTTGCGGCGGAGCTGGAGCAGGGCGATCTGCGCGTCACCGGCTGGGATGAAGAGGGTGAGATCCGCGCCGTCGAGCTGGTGACGCACCCGTTTTTTGTCGCCACCTTGTTCCAGCATGAGCGTCACGCGCTGGACGGGCGTCCCGCGCCGCTGGTGCAGGCGTTTCTCCGCGCCGCGGCACAATAATTCCACCGGCAGCGGGCGCTGCCGGTCATCTTCAGGGGTGAATTTCCCGGTCACGTCCGGCGAGCGCGCCGCAGACCGCCATCACCAGCGAAATCAGCGCCACCGCCAGCAGCGGAATATGCCAGTCGCCATTGGCATCATGGAT